>Ga0172371_10000022_pt1 | contig 188516 bp, 170 predicted proteins | sample Lak12m_FD_114543 | JGI IMG/M metagenome (GOLD analysis project Ga0172371, IMG submission 114543) | Freshwater microbial communities from Kabuno Bay, South-Kivu, Congo - kab_022012_12m | ecosystem: Environmental > Aquatic > Freshwater > Lake | place: Democratic Republic of the Congo...
TAAGGCCGCTTCTGTTGCGACTCATAATAGGTGCGCATTAGCAATTCGGCTATTATTCCAACAGTAATGAGTTGTATGCCAGCAATGAGCAATAAAATTCCCAGGAGTAACATTGGTTTGCCCCATATGTCATGTCCAAGAATTTTCTGAATCAGAAAATAAAGGTTGATTGCAGAACCAACCAAAAAGAAAACCAATCCTAAACCGCCAAAAAGGTGCATTGGTTTACTCATATATTTCTTAAAAAACAGCATCAGCAGTAAATCACTTACCACCTTAAAGGTGCGGTTTATTCCATATTTCGATTTACCGAATTCACGGGCATGGTGCTTAACATCAACCTGGGTTATGGTTGCGCCTTCGAGGCTGGCAAGAACCGGAATAAATCTGTGAAGTTCACCGTATAGTCCAATGTTTTTAGCCAGATCGCTCTTAAAAACTTTGAGTGTACATCCATAGTCTTTGATATGAACATCGGTGGTTGAACGAATAATGGCATTGGCAATTTTACTGGGTATTTTCCGCAGAAACATACCATCCTGACGGTTTTTACGTATGCCTGCAACTAAATCCCAGCCTTCGTCTTCTGATAGCTTAAGCATCATAGGAATATCCGACGGATCGTTTTGCAAATCGCCATCCATCGTTACAATGTACTCACCACGCGCGTGCTCGATGCCTGCATAAAGTGCCGAACTTTGACCGTAGTTTTTCCTGAATTCTACCATCACCACCCTGGGGTCGTTCAAAGCAATTATTTCCTTACGGGTTTTATCGGTCGATCCGTCATCAACATAAACAATCTCAAAATCAATATCTTTTATCGATTCATCGATCCATTTATGTAACGGTTTGATATTGAGCTCTTCGTTGTAAACGCAGATGATGATCGAAAGTTTCGGGTTGTTCATTCGGTTACTTTAATTAAGTAAAGTTTGGTTTCGTCAAGCTTAATGGTGAAGCTGTGAAGCATTCTGAAATTTCTGTTTTTCGCAGCAAAATTAGCCAGATTTTTAGCATCTGCTATATAAAAATTCCCTTTACCCGGTTCACTAAGCGGCCTGCTAACAACATGTCTGGTCTCGCGGGTGATATAAAAAGATGCATCATGGTTAAATGGTGTGTCGCCAAGAATGTAAACCGGATTACCCGAAACAAGCTTGCCAGCCTCAATTTCACCTTCCCTGTAACCAGCATCAGGATATGAATTGTAGCGGGCCGGGAGGTTATATGTTCCAAAGCCTATTCTTACCAGCAACATAACAACTGCAAGCCCTGCAATAGTATTAAACGGGCTTTTCCGGTTTACGATGGAAATAGTAAGCCCTGCAATAGATAAAAAAATACATACTGGAATTACCATTGGCATCAGCCTGGTTTCGCTCCAGAATATATACAATATTAATGACAAAGAACCGGTAAGCATTGCCAACACCAAAACAGGTTGAAACCATATCCATATTTTTCGTGTTGACATACTGGTTAGTTCAATGGCCTGAGCCAGTACAACAAAGAGCAACGGGATCAGCATAAAAAGATAACGAGGCCGCATATCGGCTGATAGCCAGTAAGGTACAAGGTTAAAGATAAAAATGAATAGCGAATACTTAATGCCGTTATTTACAAGCAGATGCTTCCGAATAGCAGGGTTTAAAAGCAGTAGCACAAAGATGAGCCAGGGAGCAAACTCATAGCCCAATTCGAAAGGGAAGGTGAGCAAGTGCATGAGCCATTGCTCAGTGCCTTCGCCGGTTTTGCTTAGCCGGTTTGATTGTTCAAACAATGTAAACAGCAATTGTGAAACTGAATTTGAACGCAGATACAAAATAAGGTAAGCGCCTGTGATAATGGCAAAAACTGCGATGCCGGCAAGGTGTTTCCAGGTAAAGAGCAATTTAAATTTTCGTTGTAGTAGCAGCCATGCCAGCAAACTAATTGCCTGAAACAGGGGAGAAGGCATCCCTTTCATCAGGAAACCAAATGCAGTTAATGCATAGGTAAATACGAACATTTTGAGATGGTTGCCTTTTTGTTCGTAGTAAAAGAGTAACACAAAAGAACTAAAGGTTATCAGTGAATAGGTTATATCTATGAGCCCCTGAAACGAATCCCAGAAAAGTATGCGTGAAGAGGTTATAAACATGATTGCCGCAGTGATAGCGGCTTGTTTGCTTATGAAGTTTTTTGCGAAAAAGTATATTAGCCCGGTAAAAGCCAGAAGCGATAACACGGTTGGAAGTCGGAAAATAAATTCGTTGGTTAACCCTGAAATCTGAACAAAAGAAGCCAGAATCCAGTTAAACAACGGTGGCTTGTTGTAATAAAATACTCCGTTGATAGTAAGCGTTATAAAATTGCCGGTTGTAAGCATCTCGAGGGTAACAATTCCGCGGGTTGGCTCATCCGAAATCAGTGGCATAAGCCCCAGATTAATAAACAATGCCGGAAAGAGAAGCACAAAAAATGCTGTAATAGTTAGGTAGTATGCCTTTTTCTCCTGAACTTTAAGCTGCATTCTTTGTCTGTTATATTTAGGCGGCAAAGTTAAACATTTAAAATTAGTGCATTTTAGTTCATTCTTCAGCTATGTGTAATATTTAGCTGCGCTGATTTTGAATACTTTTGTGTCCTCTTAACAATTTAACTTTTTGTGATGTTACGAATACTTCGCTCTTTTTTGCTTCAGTTTGTTTTCTGGATGTTGTTTTTTGCCTTTACCCGACTCGTATTTGTGCTATACAATGTTGGTCTTCTCAGGGTCGAAGGCATTCATTTTACCGAGGTATTGGCAACTTTCTGGCATGCTTTGCACCTCGATATAGCAACTGCCTGCTATTTTTTGATAGTTCCATTTATTCTTCTGATTGTTCAATCGCTTTACAGCCCTACCTGGATCAATAAACTGAATACAATTTACACTTTTGTGGGAATTGCATTATACAGTCTGCTTACTGTTGTTGAGCTTGGAATATATCCTGAATGGAAAACCAAACTTCCGGTCAAGGCTTTTACCTATTTATCTAATCCTACCGAAGTTTACGACACTATCTCCACCGGGATGTTTTTCGGCTTGCTTGGTTTGTTTTTAGCACTTCTGATTGCTTCTTTTGTCAGTTATAAAAAGTTATTTTATACCCGTATCGAACACATTGGCCGCAATTATTTTTTCTCGGCTGCTTTTTTGATTATAACTCCGGTTTTTATATTTATCGGGGCCAGGGGAGGAGTACAGCAAATTCCTATCAATCAAAGCCAATCATATTTTTCGCACCACAATATTTTAAATCTGGCCGCTGTTAATTCTGGTTTTAATCTTTCGATAAATCTGATTGAAAATTATAAAAACATTGGAAAAAATCCTTATTCCTATTATCCTGAGAGTGAAGTCAAGAAAACAATTTCTCAAATATTTTATACACCTGTCGACAGCACCACTCAAATACTGACAACCCGGCGTCCAAATATTGTATTACTGATTCTTGAAAGCTGGAGCGCTGATCTTATTCAATCTCTAGGAGGTGAGCCCGGTATTACACCAAACTTTCATGAATTGGAAAAAGGTGGGATATTGTTTACCAAAATGTGGGCAACCGGCCCGCGAAGCGAGCAGGCAATGTCGAGTATTTTCGCAGGATATCCGGCACACCCTATTTCATCACTCACCATACAACCCGACAAATTTTCAAAACTCACCACATTAACCGGGAAATTGATTGATGCCGGCTATCATACTTCGTTTTATTTTGGTGGTCAACTGATTTATGGTAACATACGAGGCTTTATCCTCTACAATGGCTTTCACAGGGTAACCGAACTAAAGGACTTTGGCGATGATGTGATTAAAGGAAAGCTCGGCGTGCACGATGAGTTTGTACTTGCACGGCAGCTAAGCGACCTTAATCACGAGAAACAACCCTTCTTTTCAGCATTGTTTACGCTCAGTTCGCATTCACCTTACGATCAGCCGATGCAGGATGTGTTAAACTGGGGTGATAACGAAAAACAATATATTAATTCAGCATTTTATACCGATCGGTCACTTGGTGAATTTTTTAAAAATGCGCATCAGCAGCCCTGGTTTAAAAATACCTTGTTTATTCTTGTGGCCGATCATAGTCACAATTCATACCGTAACTGGTCGTTCACAACACCCAATTACCATAAAATTCCTATGCTCTTTTATGGAGATGTTATTAAACCCGAATTCAGGGGTACTCATATTGATAAGCTTAACAATCAGAATAATCTGGTTTCTACGCTTTTGCACCAGCTCAATCTCGATGCATCAGCATTTCACTGGAGTCGCAATATGTTTAACCCTTATTCACCGGAGTTTGCATATTATTCATTCGAAGAAGGTTTCGGGTGGGTTAGGCCAGTGGGACATTTTGTGTTTGATGCCCGCCTAAAACACTTTCACGAACGTTCTCTACCGGTTCAGTATGACGATTCTATTGTAAGAGAAGGAAAATCATATCTCCAGGCTGTTTTTGGAGAATATATGTCCTATTAGCCGATTACATTTATATGAATAATCAATAAATAAACAACCTTTATTAAGGATGTTTTACTATGTTTGTTGCTCATTCCTGATTTTTTGCAGAAGTTGTTTTTGCATATTTTGAGTGATAAATCTGGTAGGTAATAGATTAATTCTACACGCTTGAATACGTTATCCGGCTTCAGAAAGTTCATCCGCAGAAAAAGTCTCATCGGACTTCTTACCAACACGTCAGTAGGCCTTTCGGTAATCATAATGATTGTGATTGGCGTAATTTCTATCATCAGTGAATACAAACAATTTAATGCTGACTCAGCATCACTGCGTGAAGAGTTCATGGACAGCCAGCGAAATCTGGTTAAAAATCAGGTTGAGAATGCTATCGATTACATTGAGTATAACCGATCATTGGCGCTCGAAAAATTAAAGTTAAATCTGAAAACCCGCGTTGATGAAGCCTGGGATATAGCCAACAATATTTACATCGAAAACAAAGGTAAGAAGCCCGATAGCGAAATAAAAAAAATGATTAGTGATGCGCTGCGGCCTATAAGGTTTAACAAGGGGCGGGGTGATATTTTTGTTTACACAACCGAAGGTGTTTCGGTTATGCTTCCTCGCAGCCGAAAATATGAAAACCTTCTGAGCCTTGATTTACGAGATAGTTTGGGTAATTATCTTGTTCTTAATGAAATAAATTTATTACGCGATGTTGATCAGGGTTACCTGGCTTATAAAGCGCCTCTCGAAAAAAATCAGGCTGACTCCATTATTTATAAATACACCTATGTCCGCAAATTTACTCCATTTAACTGGTATCTCGGTTCAAAAGACTATCTGAAAGATTTCGAAGATGATCTGAAAACCGAACTTTTACGATGGATTTCGCATATCAGATATAACAACGAAGGGTACATTTTTGTGAATACCTGGAAGGGCGAAGCACTTCTGACAAACGGCACTATGCCTGATAACCCGCTTAATATTTATAAATCCGGCGACAGCAACTGGATTTATATATTTAACCGGCAAAAGGAAATCGTATTAAAAAGCGGAGGTGGTTATATAGATTATAAGTTCAAACGATTGTCATCGCAGGACCTTGAAGATAAATACTCATATATCGGATATGTTAAGGAATGGGGCTGGATTATTGGCGCCGGTTTTTATCAGGCCGAACTGGAAAGTCAGATTATTGAAAAGCAGGAAGAAATACAGGTCAATATCAATAAATGGCTTATCAGAATCCTGTCATTGGGAACACTGTTTCTTTTTCTTGCCTACCTGCTCGCGCGCTTGCTTACCCGATTGCTCAAAGTTGAATTCAATACATTTTTCGAGAGTTTTAAAAAAGCAAGTATCGACTCTGAGGTAATGCGCGAGGAAGAAATTTCTTTTCAGGAGTTCCGCGAATTAGCCAGTTCAGTTAACAAAACTATTCTAGAGCGCGATAGTGCCCGCAAAGATTTTGAAAACGAGCAGGCATTATTGCGTTCATTGATTGATTCAATCCCTGACTTTGTGTTCTTTAAGGACGTTAATAGCATTTATGTTGGCTGCAACAAAGCTTTTGCCGATTATCTGGGAATGGAAGAAAAGGATATTATCGGTCGTAGTGATTACGAGCTTTTTGGTAAAGAGGCGGCAGAAATTTATCATGAAAACGACAGGAGAATTCTTGAAAATCACATTCCCATACGTAACGAAGAATGGGTTATTTTAGCTGATGGAAGTAAAAAACTCCTTGATACAGTTAAAGTACTATATGTAAACCGTAAAGGAGAAGTGCTGGGTATTATGGCTATCAGCCGTGATATCACTGAAAAAGAAGAAATTCAACAGCAATATAAAATTGCGAAGGAAAAAGCAGAGGAATCCGATAGTCTAAAAACCGCTTTCCTTGCCAACATGAGCCATGAAATCCGGACTCCAATGAACTCAATTATCGGCTTCTCAACACTCCTTACTGAGGAAGGTCTCTCAGAGGTCGAAAAATCTGAATTTATTCAGCACATACAACAGGCTGGTGAATCGTTGCTTTGCCTGATTGACGATATTATTGATACAGCAAAAATTGAAGCCGGACAACTTTCAATTACCAACGAAAATTGTCAGCTTGGCTATTTGTACGAAGAGCTGAACCGCACCTATGCTGATCTGATTGCCCGTAAATTTAAATCCGAGGTTGCTCTGGTTGCTGAATTTGGCAATCTTCCTTCTGGCGATACTATTATTACCGACCCGCTCCGTTTGAAACAGGTTATTTCTAATTTGCTTATGAATGCTGTAAAATTTACTTCTGAAGGAGTTATTACATACGGATATAAGCTTAAAGAGAATAATATCCTCTTTTTTGTAAAGGATACAGGTATCGGTATAGCGCCCGAATTTCAGGAGATTATCTTTAACCGCTTCAGGCAGGCCAACAACGAAGTTAAGAAGCATACCGGTGGAACCGGCCTCGGGCTTGCTATCTCAAAACATATTGTTGAGTTGATGGGTGGTAAAATATGGGTAGAATCCAAACCCGGCGAAGGTTCGGCGTTTTATTTTACAATTCCTTATCATCCGGCAGCGCATCCCGAGAATTTCGTTTCGTCGCGACAGGTAAAAAGTGAGCAGCTGCATGATTGGAGCGATAAGGTGATTTTAGTAGTTGAAGATGTTGATTCAAATTTTAATTATATCAATGCGGCTCTTTCCAGGACGGGTGTTAAAATTTTGCGGGCTACCGACGGACTTCAATCACTCGACATTTGCCTGTCTGATAAAAAAATTGACCTGGTGCTAATGGATATGAATATGCCGAATATGGATGGGTATGAGGCTACACGTATTATAAAGAAGCAAAAACCATCACTGGTAATAATTGCTCAAACAGCCTATGCCTATCAGGATGATGCTGAACGCTGTAAAGCAGCTGGTTGTGATAATTATCTGTCAAAACCTGTTAAATTTAATGTTTTGATCTCAACACTAGAGTATTACCTCGGATAAAATAAAAACCCTGCTCCATTATGAAACAGGGTTTTTTTATTCAATTTTAGAAAATTAATTCTTTGGCTGGTAATAGCACACTTTGGGTGAGAAAATTTTCTCATCCTTTTTTAGTTTCTTAATGGCATTGTCAACATCTTTTTTATCGATGCCGGTTAATTCGGCAATCTCACCTGCTTTGAGGGGTTTGCCGGCGCTATTGAGCGTTTGCATTACTTTTTCTAGAGTTTCCATTGGTTTTTGTTTTCTTTAGTCAAGTAAGTGAACAACAAGGCCACTGCGCAATTTAGGTTCAAACCATGTAGTTTTTGGTGGCATTATATTACCTGAATCAGCAATATCAATAAGTTGTTGTAACGAAACAGGAAATAACGCAAAGGCTACTGCCATTTCTCCGCTGTCAACGCGTTTCTGAAGTTCGCCCAGCCCCCGGATTCCTCCAACAAAATCAATTCGCTTTGATGTTCTGAGATCGGTGATTCCAAGAATTTTATCCAAAACCAAACCCGATAACACAGTTACATCAAGCACACCTATGGGATCAGTGTCATTATAAGTGCCGTTTTTTGCAGTGAGCGAATACCATCTTCCATCAAGATACATGCTAAAGTTATGCAGTCTGTCAGGCCGGTAGGGCGAAGTGCCTTTTAGTTCAATGTCAAAATAATCTTCGAGTTGTTGCATAAAATCTGCAGTACTCAATCCATTTAAATCTTTTACTACCCGGTTGTAGTCGATTATTGTAAGCTGGTTTGACGGGAAATGAACAGCCAGAAAGAAATTGTATTCTTCAGAGCCATTATGGCCCGGATTATTTTGCTTGCGTTCGTTGCCAACAAGGGCAGCGGCAGCCGTGCGATGGTGCCCGTCAGCCACATAGGTGTAAGGGACTTTCTTAAAGAGTGAAACCAGTTTTTCGATAGTGGCCTTATCGCTAACAGACCAAAAATGATGGCCAAATCCGTCGTCGGCGGTAAAATCATACTCTGGTTTATTGGACTGAACATAGCTGGCTACGATGGCATCAATTTCAGCAACTGCGGGGTAAGTAAAAAAAACAGGTTCCATGTTGGCATTGGTAACCCTAACATGTTTCATTCTGTCTTCTTCTTTGTCTTTACGTGTAAGCTCGTGCTTTTTGATAATTCCATTCATGTAATCTTCAACACCGGCACAACCTACAAGGCCGTATTGGGTTTTGCCATTCATTGTTTGAGCGTAGATGTAAAGGCGTTCTTCATTATCCTGCTTAAGCCATCCTTTTTCTACAAAAGCTGTAAGGTTTTCCTTCGCTTTATTATATACCATTTCATCATGCTCGTCTATTGATTCCGGAAGGTCAATTTCAGGCTTAATGATGTGCAGAAGTGAGTATGGATTGCCATTGGCTTCAATGCGGGCTTCTTTTGAATTTAGAACGTCGTACGGACGCGATGCCAATTGACGGGCAATTTCTTGTGGCGGCCTGAGGCCTTTGAATGGTTTTAAAATAGCCATATAAATAGGATTTGGTTGATTAAGTGCATAAATGAAACCCGTCTGGCACGTTCAGGTGTATAACCTGTAATTGTACCCGACGGGCAAAAGTATTGAAATTAATGTAAAGTAAAAATACTCCTGTCTTCTGAAAAAATAATTTTAAAGCTTAGTCCGGATCTTCAGGCGTAAGATCGGTTGCTCTTTGTAATGACCCAATGAGTGCGCCTATCATTTTAGTCATTTCCATTAGCTGGCCACGCGATTCCTCAACCTCGCTTTCAGTAAGATACGATAGTTTTTGCGATAATGTTGTAAAAACAACACATTCTCTTACTGCACTTTTAGCCATTTTAAGGTAATATATAAACTGGCTTTTATTCCGGGCTGAACCTTCACTTATATTAATGGCTATGGATTGCGCCGACATATTAAATCGTGTGCCGATACTTGCCTGGTTCTCATTCGGGAAAAGACTTGTCTTTCGCGTTACCCACTCTATATAATCGAGTGCCTTGTGGTAAATCCTCAAATCTTCAAATCTGAAGAATGTCACTGCCTTTTCGAGTTCAGAATCCATGTCTGCTAGTTTTGTTGGTTAATATTTCAGAAAGCTATATTGGTTTGGTCAATCTCAATAGCGTGCATTCACTCTGGTAGAATGATTCATTATCACGCAGCCAGAGCAATTAATTTAGTAGTGAAAATTATTTGTTTACCTGATAAGCGGTTACCCCGTTCTCAAAGAAATCAACAATCTGACGTGCAGCTGCTAATCCTGCATTGATATTTGCTTCAGCTGTTTGAGCACCCATTTTTTTGGGGGTAAAGAAATATCTTCCTTCAAAGGATGAGGCAATTTCAGTTTTGCAATCAGGTTCAATATCACTAAGATATTTAAAATCAGGACGGTCAGCAAATATTTTTAACAGCCCTTCTTCATCAATAACTTCTTTGCGCGCAGTATTTACAAGTGTGGCGCCTTTGGGCATTTTCGCAAGCAGGTCGAACCCAATGGATTTTTTGGTTTGTGCGTTTGCAGGAATGTGCAATGAAACATACTGGCACTTACTATATAATTCTTCAGCTGTTGCAATTGGTTTAACACCTTCCTTTTCTATTTCTGAAGAAGCTACAAAGGGGTCAAATGCGTAAACATCCATCCCAAAACCTTTGGCTATGGCAGCAACATACCTGCCCACATTTCCATAAGCGTGAATTCCTAATGTTTTTCCTCTTAGTTCGGTTCCCGAAGCACCACTAAACAGGCCCCGGGCCATGTAAACCATCATTCCTAAGGCAAGTTCGGCAACAGCATTAGAGTTCTGGCCTGGCGTATTCATAGCAACCACACCGTTAGCTGTTGCTGCCTGAAGATCAATATTGTCATAACCGGCACCGGCCCGAACAATAATTTTTAAATTTTTACCAGCTTCGATTACAGCTTTATCAGCTATATCACTCCTGATAATAACTGCATCTGCATCAGCGATGGCGCTTATAAAATCTGTTTGACTGCTGTATTTTTCAAGAAGAGCCAGTTCATATCCGGCTTTTTCAACAATCTGACGAATTCCGTCAACAGCAACTTTGGCAAAAGGTTTGTTGGTAGCAACGAGTACTTTTCTCATATCGGTTAGTAGGTTTTAGAAATCCACTATAAAAGTAAAAAGGATAATTGAGCTAAACAAATTTAAATGTAAATTTCTGTTCGATTTCGTTCAAAACATGTAATAAATGTTCATTATCGAACATTTGGATGTAAAAAAAGTATTGGAATTGCTACTTTCTATAACCTGAGAGCTCATTTATGGCCTCCTGCGGTATGCTCACTGCTTTAAAATTACTTCTTACCAATACCGAACATGCGAGCTCGAAAAAAACTGCTTTTTGAATGGCATCCCGAAAGCTGGTGCCCATCGAAACCTGCCCGTGATTTGCAAGCTGAATCATGGTGCTTTCTTTGGCCGCAGCACTTGCAAGACCGGCAAGAGCATCAGAACCGGGCATGGCATACGGCAGGTGGGCAACTTTACCTATATAAACAGGAACTTCTATAATAACATTATAGTCAGGAATTATATTCATTGCAGCCAATGTAGTTGCATACTCTGATTGAAAATGAAGAACCACATTAATATCTGGTCTGCTCTGGTATATCGCCTGATGTAATTTATACTCACCTGATGGTTTAACGGGGCCTGAAAATTTGGCAGAGTTAACCGGTATTTTTACAACATCGGCTTCTGTTAATTCTGATAACCATGTGCGCGTAGCCGAAATCATCATTATATCGTTGTTAAGCCTGCACGATAGATTGCCACTACTGCATTTGAGTAGATTCATGCTGGCTGCCTGCCTTGCATATGTTGCAAATAAGTTAGGATTATTCGTTTCCATGCTTATCGGATTATACTTATTTCGTCGCTAAAAATCCAGGTGGGATTTCCTGCGCCCGGGTGCCAGGCGGGAATTGGACCGTGATTTCGTAAAATTACTTTAATAAATTTATTCCGGATATTCAGGCCGTTAAATTTAAACGTTTTCTGAAACGATCCCCAGGTGTTGTCAGGGAAATCATTTTTCACGGATTGGATATAGGTAAAATCGGTTCCATTATCAGAAGTGAACAATTGTACTTCAGCCGGATAAAATATCCAGGCATTGATATCCTGAAAGCATCCAACACTTACACCTTTGATAGGTTCAGTTTTATGATTTTCAAGTGTTACTTCCACATCTTTTCCGTCAAAGCCCTGCCAGCCGCCAAGCCTGAAATCACCACTTCCTTTGAGACCGTCAATCAGGTTATTGCGTCCTGAGCCTGAGTATTGATGCGCAAAATCACTCAATGAAACTATCGAAATTCCTACAGGCATCCGCTCATAATCCGATTGCTGAGCAGGCGGCGATACAAAACCATCTTTCCAGGCATTGTACCTGATCGAAGTTGATTGTTTGATAACAATGGGGCTGGTATATGTTTTGCTGTTTATCGTGGGTTCTGATCCATCGGTAGTATAAGTGATCAGTGCGCCATCCGTAGCTTTTAGACTCAATGATATGCTGTCGCTGAACACCATTTCATTTGGTGAAGCCAGAGGTGCCGGAAGCACCTGCGGTCCGGCAATTGATGTTACAGGACAGTTAACTTCATCAATACCAAATTCTGAGCCCGGTTTATCATTCATGTAAAGGTCAAGTGTACCCCCTTTCATAATTTCGCTGTGCTTCAGATAGCTTTTCATTAATGGCTTTCCATTTAACCGAGCACTTTCGATATAAATGGCTGTTGCCGAAATATTGTGCGCATTTATTCTGAAATCGTTTCCATTCTCAAGATGAATGGTAGAGCTTTCAAATGCCGGCGTTCCAAAAAGGTACTCATCTGTTCCGGGGCATGCGGGATAAAATCCAAGCGAGCTAAACACATGCCAGGCTGACATTTGACCACAATCTTCGTTGCCAATCAAACCATCAGGGCTATTCACATAGAAATCGTGTTGTATTCTCGAAACTATCTCAGCCGTTTTATATGGCTCACCACAATAATTATATAAATAGGCAATATGATGACTTGGTTCGTTTCCCTGGGCATACTGACCAATCATGCCGGTAATATCAGACTGATCGCGCCCGCTTGTTTCCGATGAGGCTGAGAACAGCCTGTCGAGAAATGCAGCTGCCCCCTTTTTGCCTCCGTGAAGTTGCATAAAATGGTTCATATCCTGAGGTGCACTAAAACTGTACTGCCAGGCGTTTGCCTCGGTATAGTTAAAATTCACTTCTTCAGGTTTAAAGGGTGCATAGAATCCACCATTATATCGGGCATTCATGAAACCATTGCTGGCATCAAAAAGGTGCTTGTATGATTGAGCGCGCAGATAAAATTGGCTGCTGATGCTATCGTTTTTCAAACTATCGGCCAGTACTGCAATACACCAGTCGTCGTAAGCATATTCGAGTGTCTTCGATACCGACTCGTGCTCTTTTGAGGCTGGAATAAAGCCGTATTTTTTATAATACTGAAGGCCAAAAATATCGCGGTTAGCACTGTGTACCATGGCTTTAAGTGTCTTGTCTGCATCAAAGTTTCTGATTCCCTTAACCCAGGCATCTGTAATTACCGGAATTGAATGGTAACCAATCATGCACCAGGTTTCATTGGCAGCAAGTTCCCATACCGGAAGCATACCTCCATCAGTGAATTGATGCAAAAAAGTACTTATAAATTCACTTGTGCGGCGCTGATCGATTATGCTTAATAGCGGATGCAATGCGCGGTAGGTGTCCCAAAGTGAAAATACTGTATAATAATTTCCTTCGCTGGTTTTGTGGGTTTTAAAGTCACTGCCGAGATAAGATCCGTCGGTATCATTATAGGTATTAGGACAAATCATGGTGTGATACAGCGCCGTGTAAAAGATGGTTTTACGGTCTTTGGTGCTGCCTTCAATTCTAATTTTCCCGAGTTCTGTATTCCAGGAGTTATAGGTTTGTTCTTTTATTTGTTTAAAATCCCAGCCTTTTATTTCAGCATCTACATTGGCAAGTGCATATTCAGCGCTATTGGCGGAAATTCCAACTTTTACCAAAATCTGATTTGCTCCGTTTTGATCAAAGTCAAACCAGGCTTTTAACCCGGTTCCATCGGCATATGAAACCTCATTTAACAGAATGTCATTTTCAGCAATACCATATTTAATAAATGGTTTTGAAAACCGGGCAGCAAAATATACACGCTGGTCTCTGGCCCAACCAGTTGATGCTCTATAACCTAGGATCGTTGAATCGTTGATTATACGGATCCATGAACCGGTTACTTTATCCCGATGTTGTAAATCAAATAAAATATGTGGTGTGGAACCTTTTTGAAATGAATATGCATGAAAACCAGCCCTGGTTGTGGCAGTGAGTTCTGCAGTTACCTGACAGTCGTTGAGGAAAACCTTGTAGTATCCCGGTGAAGCTGATTCCGATGAATGTATAAAATGACTACCATAACCGGGATTTCCATCAGCACCGTTGTTTAATTGTAATTCGCCAGAATATGGCATAACAAGGATATCGCAATAATCAGGAACTCCGGTTCCGCTTAAATGCGTATGGCTGAATCCATAGATAATGCTATCAGAATAATGATAACCTCCGCAGCCATCCCACCCATCAAGACGGGTATCAGGGCTTAATTGTACCATTCCGAATGGAGCTGTTGCACCTGGAAATGTGTGACCATGACCACCTGTGCCAATAAAAGGATTTACAAGCGAAGCAGGACTATCTGTTTGAGCTGAAAGCGTATTACTATTTATAGTGTAAGTGCAGATTACCAAAATGCTAAGCAGAATCGTTCTCAGATTATTCATTTTTTTGTTTTTTTTACTATTTTTACGGTAAACCTACAATATTTTCAGAAATTAGCAACAAGCTTTTCTGTATCGCTTTGCTTTAAATCTTTAGGGTTACATCGAAACATAAAACCGCACCTTATGAAAAAAGTGTGTTTGTCATTTTTGCTTTTTAGCCTTATTAATCCATTGTTTTCGCAAACCTGGTTTGATGTGGGAATCAAAGCAGGTGCAACCACCGCATTTTGGTACAATAAACAATTTTTTGACAATCAATATTTACAGCATAATTTTAAAATTTCTTCTGGTTTTGGTGCCAAAATCGGTTTCAATTTTGTTCAGGAGCATCAGTTAACCTTTGATGTATTCAGCACCGGATTCAGGCAGGGATTTTCCTATCATCCCGAAGGATCAGCTTTTGGTGAAAAAGCAAGTCGTGAATTTGGTTCCCGCGGGACCGATTTACTGTTTATGTACCGGAGCAACCGGAATGGAACCTATTTCGAAGTAGGGCCGGTTTGGACTTTCTATAAAAAAGTAACATTCAGAGATACCGGCACAAATCCTATAAGCCCGGCCAAAATTGATGATCTGACCATAAAAAAGAATTTCGGACTAGTTGCCGGATTGGGAGGTTATATTTTTGGCACCGATAATTTTGGAGTAACTACGGGCCTGAGATTTTCATATATGTTTTACGACCTTGCCAATGCCAATGGAAGGAATGTTAACTTCCCGTTTTTTACCCAAGCTAATTCTGACCCTACCAACCTGATAGGAATTATGTTTGTTGTTGAAATGAATTACGATTTCGGGTATCTGGTTAGCCCCAGATGCGGACAGCGTTCGAAGCTGTTTGTTTTTTAATTCTATCCGTAAGTGATCAGCAATGCGGTTACTGAATTTCAATTTCTGCAATCACTGGAAGGTGATCCGACAAATATGGATTTTCAGTGCTAAACACTGGTATACTGTTTGAAATTACTTTAACATCCCATGAAACAAAGATGTAATCAATAATTTCAGTAGGTGCTACGGCAGGGTCGAATCCGGTAAAAGTGAAATCAGGTCCATTTATTTTTGCACCACTCCGCTTTCTCGAATCTGACAGGGTATACTCATTCTCCGAAAAAGTGAGAATCCGGTAAACCGTGCTTTTGGGCCCCGCATTAAAATCGCCGGTAACAATCACAGGTAATTTATGGCTTAGTTCAGCAAGTTTCTGTAAAATCAGCAATGCACTCTGTATGCGAGCAGTATCGCCCATATGATCGAAATGGGTATTCATTGCAAAAAAATGTTTTCCTGATTTTCTTATTTCAAACTCTCCCCAGGTTGCAACCCTGTTACAGGCCGCATCCCAGCCGCGACTACCGGCAATATCAGGTGTTTCAGACAACCAAAATGTACCCGAGCGCAGCACTTTAACTGCTTTTTTATGGTAAAACAGCGCACTGAATTCGCCTTTTTTTTTACCATCATCACGCCCGGCACCAATATAGGAATAACCTTTAAGCCGGTGCTTCATATCTTTCATCTGATGGAACAATGCTTCCTGAACTCCCAATACGTCAGGATGCTGTGAAGCTATTTCTTTGCACAAGCCATTCTTTCGCAATTCCCAGCGGTTAGGTCCGTCAGATGCAACATCAAGTCTTATATTCCAGGTCATTACTTTTAACGGAGACGCTGTTTGCCCTTTGCTCTGAAGTGCGAAAAATGACAAAATTATTATCAGGTATCCCTGTTTTAAAAGAAAATTTCTCATAATTGATTGCTTTGTAGTTTTAGATTTGGCTGCTCAGTCAGATTCATTACATTCAATCTGCTTAATATTCTGAACAAAGTCATGAACCAGTTCCTCATTGGTTTGCAGCATTAAATTTTCCGAGATATTATTTTTTCCCAGTTTCACGGTGTTGTTTTTTAATTTCATCCGGCCGGGAATTAAAGCAGAAGCCGACAGGTGAAATTCTCTTATTCTAGCTTTATAAAGCTGGAAGGCTATTTTACTGCTGACACCACCTCCCGCGAGTATTGAAATTTCATTGCCGGCTATGTTAACAAGATGGGTTAGCATTTCGAGCCCTACTTCAACATTCAATGCCTGTCCTGATGTTAAAACTCTGTCGCAGCCAAGTGATATTATTGCTTTCAATGCCGCATCCGGATCGGGCGTAAGATCAAAAGCTCTGTGAAAAGTCACGCTGAGAGGCCTTGAAGCATCAATCAGGGCCTTCATACGGCATGTGTCTACCGTACCATCAATCAGGAGCATACCGGTCACAATGCCGTGTGCGCCATTGGTTTTAGCCAGTTCAATTTCGCGTAGCATCAGTTCGAATTCGGCGCGACTGTAGGTAAAATCACCTTCACGCGGCCTGATAAGCACAAAAGTTTGCAACCCGTTAAATTCAAGTGCGCTTTGTATCAAAGCCTGCGAAGGCGATAAGCCACCCAGTTGAAGTGCAGAACATAACTCAATCCGATCGGCTCCTCCGTTTGAAGCAGCCCGCACCGATTCAATGGATGCGGTACAAATCTCGACGATTACCCGGCTTTGATTCATCATTGCTTTTGCTGATTAAATGCAAAGTTGCAAAATTTCGGCTAGCTTTTTACAACAGGATATTCACGGTTGGTTTAACTTTTAGCAAATAATGTATTTAAAAGAATAGCAAACCTGCTGTAAAATGTGTTAATATTGCACAAGCGCATAATATGAGAAAAATTACGGATAAAGTTGTGATTATCACAGGGAGTTCCTCTGGCATCGGCCTGGCATTGGCCCGTGAATTTGGCCGCAGGGGTGCCAGAATTGTGCTTTCAGCCCGTGGTGTCGATCGCCTTCAGGCAGCTGAGATGGAATTTAAATCCGAAGGAATTAAAGTGGTTTCAAAGGTGGCTGATGTGAGTATTGAGGAAGATTGCCGCCAACTCATTGATTTTACTCTTTCTACCTATGGTCGCATTGATGTTCTGGTGAACAATGCCGGAATTTCAATGAGGGCGGCGTTTGCCCGGACAAATCTTGAAGTTTTACGTAAACTGATGGATACCAATTTCTGGGGAACTGTATATTGCACAAAATATGCACTGCCACACCTTGTTCAGGCCAGAGGTAGTGTTGTTGGCATCATTTCAATTGCAGGTTATGTTGGATTACCGGGCAGGACTGGTTATTCGGCATCGAAATTTGCTATGCGTGGTTTTCTCGATACGCTCCGCTGCGAAAACCTTAAAACAGGACTTCATGTGCTGGTGGCTGCACCAGGATTTACTGCTTCAAATATCCGTACTACCGCTTTGGTTGCTGATGGTACTATGCAGGGCGAGACTCCCCGTAACGAGGCAGGTATGATGCGCGCTGAAACAGCGGCACTCAAAATTGTCAGAGCAACCCTGCGCAGGCGCGATTCAGTAATTCTTACCTTTATCGAAGGTAAGTTTACTGTACTTTTAAACAGGTTTATGCCTAAAGTGGTGAGCCGACTTGCATATTATTACATGGCAAAAGAGCCCGACTCACCTATTTAAAATAATTTAATCACTTAAAAATCAGGCGATGAAAATTGAGATCCAATTACTTGAAGGTTTAAATGAACTCAAATTCGGCGATTTGCCGGCTGCTGTTGAGCAGGTACTTGGTAACCCTCCTGAAACCGAGCACCTCGGCGATGAAGGCGATGAAGAACTCGATACTATTCTTTGGAACTATGATCAATTAGGGTTATCGGTTTTTTTTGAAGGCAAAAACAATCACGTGCTTTCATGTTTTGAAACTGATAATGCCGAAACAATACTTTTCGGTAAAAAAGTGTTCGAGATGGACGAGCAGCAAATTACTGAACTGATGAAAAGCGAAGGCCTTACCCAGATTGATACCGAAGTTGAAGAATGGGGCGAAAAACGGGTTTCGTTTGATGAAGGACTGATTGATTTTTATTTTCAGGAAGGAAAAATCATTACAGTAAACTGGGGAGTTTTTGTGAATGAGAATGGCGAAATTGAAGAGTTTGACGACGAAGACGAAGAATAGTATTCAGATCACCATTCCGCTGCGCGGATGATATTTTAGGAGGTTATCCCTCAGAAATTCGCGGTCAAGGTGGGTGTAAATTTCGGTGGTAGTAATTGATGCATGACCCAGCATCTCCTGCACAGCCCTCAGATCGGCACCATTTTCAACCAAATGTGTGGCAAATGAATGTCGCAACGTATGCGGACTCACGGTTTTAGTAATGCAGGCTGCACCCGCAGCCTGTTTTACTATTTCAAAAACCATAGCCCTTGTGAGCAATTTCCCAAAACGGTTCAAAAAAACGCGGTTTTCACTTCCTGGCTTTGGCACCTGATGTGATCGAACAAAGCTGATGTACCGCTCGGTTTGCCCGGCAGCCCTTTCCCCGGCCGGCACCAAACGTTGCTTGTTTCCTTTGCCAATCACAGTGATAAAACCTTCGTTGAAATGAAGATCCTCTAAGCGAAGATTTACCAACTCTGATACCCTGACTCCACATCCGTACAGAATTTCTAATATGGCTTTGTTTCGTTCACCCTGTGGATGACTAAGGTCGATACTGCTTATAAGCTGTTCAGCTTCCTGTGGGGTCAGCACATCCGGCAGTTTACGACCTGTTTTCGGCATTTCAATCAGTTCTGTCGGGTCGTAACTCATCTCGTTTTCAAGTATCAAAAAACCGTAAAACGATCGTAAACCCGATAATATGCGTGATTGACTGCTTGCTTCAAAACCAAGCTGTGCGAGCAATGCAATAAACTTTTGCAACTCAAGCCTTGAAACAGAAGTTGGTTGCATTTCCGGATCAATATTCTGTATAAACGACGAGAATTTCTCTACGTCTCTTACATAAGAATCTACCGTATTTGGCGACATTGATCGTTCGACCTGCAAAAATGCCCTGAAGCCTTTAATCAACAATGTCCATTGCATAGATAAAGCCAGATTTTAAGTGAGTCAATTTTAAGTTATTTCTTTTTGATGCTGATAAGTTGAAGGTTAAATAGCTTAAATTAAAGCTACAACAATTTTTAATCAGTAAACCTAAGCATATTTTCTTTCATTTATGCGAATCCACTCTTATATAGACTAAATATCAACATTTATTTGTTTAAAAATAGTAATTCAAATTTAATTGTCTGATTAATAATGATATAGATAATTTCTTTAATATCATGAAGCTGAAATTCCTGAAATATGGTAAATTTTCTCTTCAGGCCTTTGGTTGATAAGGAAATTTTAGTATTTTTGCAGTCCGAAAATTTAAAGGCTTACACAATGGCTAAGAAGAGTAAAGAAGCAAGGATTCAGGTAATTCTTGAGTGCACTGAGCACAAAGCTAGTGGCATCCCGGGAACCTCCAGGTATATCACCACAAAAAACAAGAAAAATACGCCTGAAAGGCTCGAGATTAGAAAGTATAATCCGATCCTCAGGAAAGTAACTGTTCACAAAGAAATTAAATAATAGTATACCATGGCAAAGAAAGTAGTTGCAACCCTTAGGACTTCATCTGGTAAGGATTATGCGAAAGTAATCCGCATGGTCAGGTCTGAAAAAACCGGGGCATATACCTTTAAGGAAAATATTGTTCCTAACGATCAGGTTAAAGATTTCCTGGCAAAGAATTAATTTCTTTATTTCCTGTAAGGCAGGGCCTTTTCTTATTTTGATAAGGAAAGACCCTGTTTTTATTTTACTATCAGTCTAAACAGGCTAATTTAGCTACCTTTGCATTCAATCACTTTAATAGTAAATGGTTCATGGGATTATTTTCATTTTTTACCAGGGAAAAAAAAGAAGATCTCGATAAAGGGCTCGAAAAAACCAGAACAAGTTTTTTTGGTAAGCTCTCAAAAGCTATTGTCGGAAAATCAAAAGTTGATGATGAAGTTCTTGATAATCTGGAAGAAATTCTTGTTACATCAGATGTAGGTGTTGATACAACATTACGTATCATTCAGCGCATAGAAAGCCGCGTTGCACGAAATAAATATCTGGGTACATCAGAACTCAACGGGATACTTCGTGAAGAAATTTCAGCTTTGTTGGGCGAAAATTCGTCATCACAGCTAATTCAGGGATTTGATTTTGAGCCTCGTCCTCATCCATATGTTATTATGGTTGTTGGAGTTAATGGTGTGGGAAAAACCACAACGATTGGTAAATTAGCCTATCAATTTAAGGCTGCCGGTAAAAGTGTTGTGCTGGGAGCAGCCGATACTTTCAGGGCTGCCGCAGTTTCGCAGCTCGAGATATGGGCCGAAAGAGTAGGAGTTCCCTGCATTACTCAGGGCATGGGTGCCGACCCCGCTTCTGTAGCTTTTGATACCTTAAAGTCTGCTATAGCCCGCAATGCCGATGTCGTGATTATAGATACGGCCGGCCGGCTTCATAACAAAGTAAACCTTATGAATGAGCTTTCTAAAATCCGTAAGGTGATGCAAAAGCTTTTACCTGAAGCGCCCAACGAGGTTCTGCTGGTTCTGGATGCCTCAACCGGACAGAATGCCATTGAACAAGCACGGCAATTTACCGCTGCTACTGAGGTTAATGCACTGGCTCTCACCAAACTCGATGGTACCGCTAAGGGAGGTGTTGTAATCGGGATTTCTGATCAGTTTAAAATTCCGGTAAAATATATCGGAATTGGTGAGAAAATTACTGATTTGCAACCGTTTGTAAAAGAGCAATTTGTAGATGCGCTTTTTAGTTAAAATAGCGCGATCCTGCTTTAGTATATTTTCACTGGTTACAATCTTCTACTTTGAAAACCAAACCTTTTAAACATAAAACAGTCAATCTTATAACGCTTGGCTGTGCAAAGAATCTGGTTGATTCAGAGGTTATGCTCAGGCAGTTGCATGCTGCCGGCCTCGAAACAATGCATGACGCCGATACCTTTGCCGAGATTGTTCTGATAAATACCTGCGGTTTTATTAACGATGCCAAAGAGGAGTCGGTAAATACCATCATGCAATGGGTTAATGCAAAGAATCTTGGTCAGATAAGCCAATTGTATGTAATGGGATGTTTGTCGCAGCGCTACCGCGATGAACTTTCTAAAGAAATACCTGAAGTGGATGGTTTTTTTGGAGTCAATGATTTTGCAGCTATACTGGCTTCACTCAATGCACCTTATCGCGAAGATCTTATAGGTGAACGTGCAATTACCACCCCCAAACACTACGCATATTTAAAAATTTCAGAAGGTTGCGACCGCAGTTGTTCATTTTGCGCCATACCAGGCATCAGAGGCGGTAATATCAGCCGCTCCATCGAGAGCCTCGTAAAAGAAACGCAATTTCTTGCTTCAGCTGGCGTAAAGGAGCTGATCCTTATTGCTCAGGACTTAACCTATTATGGCATTGATCTATACGGAAAAAGAAAGCTTGCAACACTACTTGATGCTTTAGCCGAAATTGAGGGAATCGAGTGGTTCAGGTTGCACTATGCCTATCCTGCAGGTTTCCCTATGCAAATACTTGATGCAATGAACCGGCATCCCAAAATTTGCCGCTATCTTGATATTCCGCTACAGCATATTAATTCGCGGATTCTCAAATCCATGAAAAGAGGAATGAATGCCGAAAAAACGCTGCAGCTCATTTCCTCTATCCGGCAAAAGGTACCGGGTATCATCATCCGAAGCAGTTTTATTGTTGGATATCCTGGTGAAACAAAAGAGGAATTTCATGAGCTTAAAGAATTTATCGAAGAGGTTAAATTTGAACGTGTAGGAGTTTTTACCTATTCGCCCGAAGAAAACACAGCTGCGGCAAGACTGACCGATGATGTGAGACCGGCTGTTAAAGCCAGGCGTGCCGAAGAAATTATGCGCATTCAGCAGGATATTTCGATCAGATTCAATCAGGATCGCGTTGGGAAACAGTTGGAAGTAATTATCGACCGTAAAGAAGGCGAATTTTATATCGGAAGAACCCGGGCCGACTCTCCTGAAGTAGACAATGAAGTTATTATTTCCGATACTAAAGGTACTTTAGGCACAGGTCAAATTGTAACGGTTAATGTTACAAATGCCGAAATGTATGATCTGATTGCTGAATTTTGAGTTAATTTTGTTCTGAAGTTCAATTAAATTTAAATCACAATGAAAAGGCTATTTCTTACCGGAGTTCTGATTGTTAACATGATAGTTGTTTTTGCTCAAATGCAGAAAGCGCCAAACCTCACTGATGTTAACGGAAAAAAGCAGGGCTATTGGTCAGAAGTAACCAATGATCTGACATCTGATGGTAACTATGTTGATGGTCTTAAAGATGGAAAGTGGTTGTTGCACAATAACGAATCAGGGATGCTTCTTAAACTGGAATCTTATGCTGTTGGCAGGAAGAATGGTTTGTTCCTTGAATTGAACAAGCAGGGCACAATAGTTTCGGAGCGCTATTATAGTAATGATATTCCCAATGGTTTCGAGCGTATTTATACTATGGGTGGTTTTCTTGCTACAGAGCACTTTTATACCAACGGGCAATACGATGGCATTCAATCGGTATTTTATGAAAATTCAAAAAAGAAATCTGAAGAAGCTACATACAGGAACGGGATTAAAGATGGTCCTTCGCGATGGTATAACTCGGAAGGTAAACTTGTGGTAGAATACAATTATATTAACGGTAAACTTGAAGGTGAGCAAAAATCGTTCTATCCTTCGGGCTCAATTCAATCTGTTGATACCTATAAAAATAACATTCAGGATGGGCCTTCTGTAGAATACTATGAATCAGGTAAGCCAAAAACAACCGGACAATATAAAAATGGACTGAAAGATGGCAAATGGCTTGATTCTGATGAAGAAGGGAAGGTGGTAAAATCATTGGTTTATGTAGCCGGCAAGCAAAAGTAAAAGGGTTTTAACATGAAGATCGTCCGCAATCCATTTGTTAAAATGAATGGTTACCAGTGCTTTGGATGTTCTCCGGATAATCCGTCGGGATTGCAGCTGCAGTTTGCTGTGGATGGCGATGAGGTTATAGCCGAATGGGCCCCTAAGCCCCATTTTCAGGGATGGAATAACACCCTGCACGGTGGAATACAGGCTACATTACTCGACGAACTTGCCAGCTGGTATGTTTTTGTAAAACTAAATACATCGGGGGTAACTTCCAAAATGGAAGTGAAACTTAGGAAACCTGTTTATACCAATGCCGGTAAATTATTTCTGCGGGGCAAGCTGCGCCACATGAACCGCAACATTGCTGTTATTGACACATACTTGTATAACAGCAATCAGGTTTTATGCACTGAAGCTGTAATGCATTATTTTACATTTGCTGAAGATGTTGCCCGCGAGAAGTACTGGTATCCGGGACGTGAAGCATTTACGCCGGATTTATAGTATCGGATTAGCACTATTTAGTACAGCACACAGCTCACTGATTATCATTGCAGTGGCACCCCAAATCAAGTGATTGTTAACTTTATATCCGGGAACCAGAACTGTTTGTCCGTCACTGAGGTGCACAGTGTGTTTTTTTGCTTCTGAAGGTTCAAGAAAAAAATCCAGTGGCACAGTAAATATTTCGGCTACTTCATTCATGTCGGGAATAAAATATGGCTTTTGTTGTGCAAATGCAACTACCGGTGAGATGATGAAATTGCTGGGTGGTACGAAAAGCGGCGTCAGCGTTCCAATTACACTAACTTCTTCGGGTTTGATTCCAATTTCTTCCCCTGCTTCACGCAAGGCTGTATCTATTTCTGAATGATCTGTTTTTTCGCGTTTTCCTCCCGGAAAAGAAATCTGACCACTGTGTACCCCATCATATTCAACCCGTTTCATAAAAACTGTTTCAGGAAGGTTGTTTTTACCCGGAAAAATAAGAATAAGAACACTGCTTTGCATGGCATTTTCAGGACTACGGCCTTCCCGTATAAGCCTGTTACGATGTGCCGGAGCAAGCATCAACTGAGCGTTTAGGCCAGGTAACTCCTGCTGCAAAGCATACTTAAGGCTATTGATAAAATGTATAAATGGATCCGGGCTCATTGCTGAAGACGTAATTTTGAAGCAGTCAAAATTACAAATTCGCATACTTAAATTGCTGTTTTTTCGTATCTTTATCACATTCATTAATAAAAATCCATCATTAAATGGTTAAGGAAAAATCAGCTATTCTGGAGCGTTCAAAAGAGCAGCAGTCTGATCTTCATGAGTTAATTCTATTCAACGACGATTACCATACATTTGATTTTGTGATTGATACGCTGATTGATGTGTGTGGCATTGAACCGCTGCAGGCTGAACAAATTACCCTTGTAGTTCATTATAAAGGCAAGTGTGGTGTTAAGAGCGGCTCACTTGTTGAACTAAAGCCCATTTTCAACGAAATGATCAATCGGAAACTTACGGTTTCAATTGAATAATACTTCATTGATATGAAATTCCGGATTACTGCCATATCCATCATCCTGACTCTTACTGTTGCATGCTCTAAAGTGCCGGTTACCGGACGAAAACAATTCAACGTTGTTCCTGATGGCATGATTTCTCAGATGAGCCTCACATCCTATAAGGATTTTTTATCACAAAACCCGCCTTTGCCTGAATCCAATGCATCTGTTGTTACAGTGCGTGCAGTAGGAAACAGGATATCTAAAGCAGTTGAAAAGTTTTTAACAGACAATGGAATGGGTTCAAAAATAAGTGCCTATAGCTGGGAGTTTAATGTGGTTAAAAGCGACGAGGTGAATGCCTGGTGCCTGCCAGGAGGAAAGGTAGTTGTTTATTCAGGTATTTTTCCTTATTCAAAGGACGAGGCAGGATTGGCGGTGGTTATGGGGCACGAAATTGCACATGCTGTAGCCAACCATGGAGGTGAACGTATGAGCCAGCAACTCGCTGTTGTATTGGGCGGAGTTTCACTTGAAGTAGCAATGCAGCAGCAGCCAATCCAGACACGTGATTTATTTAATTTGGCTTATGGTGCTGGCTCTACACTCGGAATATTGGCCTATTCTCGCACGCATGAATATGAAGCCGATAAATTAGGAATGGTTTTTATGGCAATGGCTGGCTATGATCCTCAGCGTGCAGTATCTTTCTGGCAGGATATGGCAGCAATCCCTGGCCCTGCTGCACCCGAATGGCTCAGCACGCATCCTCAGAGCCAGAAAAGGGCCAAAGCTATAAGCGATTTTATCCCCGAAGCCAATAAATATTATCAAAAACCTTAACCCATTCAATAAAGTCGCTACATTTGTAAGAAACATCATTATCCTGATATGCCGCTTTCACTAATTCTCATTCTGATATTGGCCGGTCTTGTACTTGTGCTTCTCGAAGTGCTCGTAATTCCGGGGACTACTGTTGTAGGAATAGCCGGATTGGGTATCATTGCTTTTGCGATTTATGAAGGATATGCTGCTCTTGGTTCTGTGACGGGTCATTTTATTTTACTTGGAACCATCATTATTTCAGTCCTTTCACTATACTTCGCGCTGAAATCGAACACCTGGAACCGAATTAAACTAAAAGCTTCCATCGATGGAAAAGTGAATGTAGTAGAACAGGGAAAAGTGAATGTAGGCGACGAGGGGCAGTCAGTCTCACGCATTTCGCCTTCGGGAAAAGCATTTATCAACGACGAATTTTTTGAAGTTCACACCAATGGTGAATTTATCGACCAGGAAACCGGCGTTGTTGTTACCCAATTAATGGACAATAAAATATTTGTAAAACGTAAAATATAAAACTTATGGAACCAGGATTTATGGCCGTTGTAGCCATTGGAATTGCCTCACTCATTGGATTGTGGATTATCTTTTACTTTGTCCCTGTAGGACTTTGGTTCACTGCACTCTTATCAGATGTAAGAATCTCGCTTGTACAACTGATATTTATGCGTTGGCGTAAAGTGCCCCCATCAGTGATTGTTACTGCCATGATCAATGCTACAAAAGCCGGACTTTCACTTACCCGCGATGAGCTTGAAGCACATTATCTGGCTGGTGGAAGGGTTAAACTTGTTGTGAATGCCCTTATTTCAGCCGACAAGGCCAATATTCCACTAAGCTTTAAGGCAGCAACAGCCATCGATCTGGCTGGTCGCGATGTTTTTGAAGCTGTTCAGATGTCGGTAAATCCCAAAGTGATTAATACTCCTCCTGTAGCTGCAGTAGCAAAGGATGGTATCCAGCTTATTGCGAAGGCCCGCGTTACTGTAAGGGCGAATATTCGCCAACTGGTAGGTGGAGCCGGTGAAGAAACCATTCTCGCCAGGGTTGGTGAAGGTGTTGTATCCTCAATTGGTTCGGCCGCTTCGCACAAAAGTGTACTCGAAAATCCCGATTCAATTTCAAAAGTAGTACTTTCAAAAGGACTTGACAGCGGAACTGCTTTTGAAATTCTTTCAATCGATATTGCTGATATTGACGTAGGTAAGAATATTGGTGCTCAGCTGCAGATGGATCAGGCCAATGCCGATAAAAACATCGCTCAGGCCAAAGCTGAGGAACGCCGGGCAATGGCAGTAGCCAACGAACAGGAAATGAAAGCAAAAGCACAGGAAGCCAGGGCTAAGGTAATCGAAGCTGAAGCTGAAATTCCTAAAGCAATTGCAGAATCTTTCCGTAGTGGTAATCTTGGAATTATGGATTATTATAAATTTCAGAATATCCAGGCTGATACCCGTATGAGGGAATCTATTGCCGAACCTCCAAAACCAAAACAGGGGCCTAAGAATCTTGATAATCCGCGTAATTAGCGAAATCAGATAAAAAAAATGCCCCGTACTAAACGGGGCGTTTTTTTTTGATACCTGCCGGCTTAAACTTGTTAACTTGTAAATTTGCCTTATGGATTCAACCGCAAATACCTTCCTTAGAATACGCTTTATTCAGCACTATAAAGAGCTTCTAAAAGCTGTAAATTCTTCGTTTCCGGCCGGTACTCCATATGAGATAAAAGATGCTTTGCGACTTTTACTCAAAACGCATGGCGAGCAACTCAGGCCTGACAATGAACCGTACTTCCTGCATGCACTGGATGTTGCAATTATTGTTGCGCGCGAAATGCGCCTGGGTACAACATCGGTGGTTGCCGCCTTACTCCATAATGTTGAACTACAGGCAATACGACTGCATTACATAGGCGCCAACACCAAAAGGGCCGATGTAGCTTTGATTATCGAAGGACTTATTCGCATCAATAATCTGCCGGTTGACCGTCTGCCTGACAATGCTGAGAACTTTATCAGTCTAATGTTATCTCTTTCAGGCGATGTACGAGCTGTGCTTGTTAAGCTGGCCGATAGAGTTCACCGCATGAGAACCATAGAGTTTTTATCAGAAAAGGACCAATTGTCAGTTTCTTCGCAAACCTCCGTACTTTATGCCCCACTTGCCCACAGGCTAGGCCTTTACAAAATTAAATCTGAACTTGATGAACTTTCGCTAAACTTTACTGAACCTGAAACATATAATCAACTTTCGGCCCGCATTGAACAGTCGGTTATTGATAACAAAACATTTTTTGATAATTTTCTGGCACCTCTTCGAACTGAAATGCATCGGATGGGCCTTGAATTCGTAATTAAGAACCGAATAAAATCGGTTTCATCTGTTCATAATAAGATGGTAAAACAGCGAATTCCTTTCAGCGAGGTTTTTGATCTGTTTGCAATCCGGATTATCCTTAAAAGTGAACCAGCAAACGAAAAGGCTGATTGTTGGAAAGCCTATTCAGTGGTTACCAATCTTTATCAGCCCGAACCCAAAAGGCTGCGCGATTGGATTTCTGTTCCCCGGCCTAATGGGTATGAATCATTACATGTTACCGTACTTGGACCGGGTGATCGGTGGATTGAAGTCCAGATAAGAACTGAACGAATGGATGCTGATGCTGAAATGGGAAATGCTGCACATTGGAGATATAAAGGTCAAACAGGAGCACAGGAAACTTCTGAATGGTTGAATTCAATCAGAAAAGTACTTGAAAATCCGGTTGAGAGCGACGAAGCACTCGCAGCAGAACAATCTGTTTCGAGGAGCGATAAAACCATTTATGTATTTACCCCCGATGGTGACCTGAAAAAGCTAAAAGCGGGTTCAACCGTACTTGATTTTGCCTTTGAAGTTCATACCGATCTTGGCTCTCGCTGCAGCGGGGCCAGGGTTAATAAAAAGATTGTTCCTCTAAAGTATCAGTTAAGCAGTGGCGATATTGTTGAAATTACAACTTCGCGCAATCAAACACCTAATATCGACTGGCTTTCATGGGTGGCAACTTCAAGGGCAAAGCTTAAAATAAAACGCTTCCTGAAAGAGGCTGAATTTAAACAGGCTGAAGCCGGAAAAGAAATTTTTAAACGCAAGTTCGCACAACTTAAAAATGCCAATCAGGATGATATCATCAATCGGATGATTGTGGTTTATAAGCTATCAGGCCCGCTTGATTTATTCCAACAACTTGCCGAAAATAAGATTGAACCAGCTGCTATCAAAGATGTTTCGCAAATTCTAGCACGCGAGAAAGAAGAAAAACCTGAAAGCAGATTAAAGGCACCAGCACCATCTCCTGAGCCCACTTTGCTGAATAAAACCTCCGAAAATGTAATCATTGTTAATGAAAATTCAATGATCGAAGGTTATAAACTTGCCCGATGCTGCAATCCGGTGATGGGCGACGATATTTTTGGATTTATCACAGTTGGCGATGGAATCAAAATCCATAGGGTTGGATGTCCCAACGCTGCCCGCATGTTTAGCCGCTATCCCTACCGAACCATGGAAGCCAGGTGGTCAAAGCCTGTTGAAGGTACCTATTTTATAGCTACCGTTAAAATAAGCGGGTTTGATCAGTTAGGTATTCTTAACACCATCACAACCATGATCTCAACCGAACTAAAGATGGATGTAAGGAATATTTCACTCGAAAGTAAAGGAGGGAAGTTTGATGGTATCATAAAAGTAAGCATCCGCGATCGAAAACACCTCGATCATTTGATTCAGAAGTTATTATCGATCAAAGGAATCATTAAAGCATCACGATTAAGTACAAGCCGATAAAAATGACATCGCCTGCATGGTATAACGAAGGAAAGATACTGCATGAAAATTGCAGCTATCTTTTTGATTTCATAAAAATTGTAACGCTCAATGATGGCGATGATTATATGGTTTTTTCTGATCCATACGGAATCAGACACATACTGCCGTTAGCTCCATATGCTAGCTATAATCTGCATCCAGGCCAAAAGGTAACATGCATGGTTGACAAAATCAATTGCACCGGACGTGTATTTCTTGAGCCAGATCATCCTTATTATGTTCCCGGAAAATGTTATGAATTTGAGATTTATGACAGTTTCGGGGAATCGGATTATAGTAACGACCTGATGCAATTTAAAGTGGTTGATATTTATGGTAACATTATTAATGTTGTTTTAACCGATATCCGCTGGATTAAACCCGGGACTAGAACCTGCAAATTATATGTGCAGAAGATGCGGAAAGGCTTACCTGTTTTAGTGTTCGAAGCATAAACACTGAAAATGTAATCCATTGATTTATTAACAATTGTTGATAACCTGAGTTTATAAAGTGTGCAAATTAGAATAGCAAAAAGCCTTGACAAACGCATTGGATTGTAGTAATTTTATCACATCAGGCCAACGATATGGTGAAAAACACCGGGAGGCAATATCAGACCAACGCAAGAAGGGCTGAGCAGCCGAAAGGCTTCGATGGTGAAAGCGTTCCCCGACGCAAGAAAGGGTTGCCGGATTCATGAAGAACAATTACCGGGTCCTGTGTCAGAAGATTGAATCGAAAGACTCAAAGCCCTGCATACTAGGTAAGTCAGTCAATCTCTACGGAGATTTGTAAAGACGAAGGCGCCAGAGCAATAACCTGAGGTTTACCGCCAGCTACGGCGAACGGATAAACAGGAGGGAAACATCACCGCAAGGTTGTTTCCCTCTTTGCTTTTTGTTGCTTCTGTGATAATTCCAATTGATTTTAAGATTATAAAAGTTGTCAGATCCTCAATGTATTTGGACCTTACAAACCTTTACATTTGTGAGGCAATCTAAGAGGAAATGAACTTAGCCAGTCTTATTGAGCGGGAGCAATCGCGCGCTAATACTGATTTGATTATTGGCATGCTTAATAATAATCCGGCCCTTTTTGAAGAACTCTGGATGTATGTGCTCGAAAACAAAGATCCCATGAGCAGGCGGGCGGCATGGGCCGCCGATTATTATTCTGAAATGCATCCTGCAATTCTTGAACCCAGAATAGCAGGACTTATTGAAAATTTACCGGAATTTAATTCGGATGGTCTCAAGCGCCATAGTTTGCGTATTATTGCCAGAAGCCCGATTCCCGAAGGCGAATCGGGTACGCTCACGGTAATTTGTTTCAATTGGTTGCAGAATCCAACCGAAAGTGTTGCAGTAAAAATGTATAGCATGCTTATCCTCGAGAGGATAGTACATACTTTTCCGGAATTGGGCAGGGAGCTTTATGAAATTATTGACTATCAACTGCCTGAATCCACTCCCGGTTTTCGCAATGCGGGCTTAAAAGTGATGAAAAGGCTTTCAGCCCGAAATGTAAAATAAATCTGGGTTATAGCTTAAACGCTACATGGATAAAGCTGATCCCGCAAATAAACCCATACCAAATATTATCATCGCCAGAATAAATACAATGTAGAGCGATATAAAGACTATTGTGATAATTCCTACTGTTCTGAAATGAAGCGCAAGATTCTGAAATGCTGAAGCTGTGACATCTTCATTGCGGGTAGTCAGACTTTCACGCATTTTCTTGCTGAATTTTAAAAGATAAATTACCGGCAATACGTAAACCGCCGAAAATACCAGGTAAAGTATCCCAGCTGCCAATGCTGGAAATGTTTGTCCGTTTTCCTGATTCATAAATGGCAAAACAAACACCATGACCAATGATGCCAGAAGCATAAATGCTATCATAATAATCCCAATTATGCCAAAAAAATTGGTCCATTTTCGGGTTTCGGCCAATGATGCTGCGGCTTGATCGTTAATAACCAGCGGTTCAATGGCTTTCTCTTTAATTAAATCAGGAGAGTCCATAATAATAGATTTTAATAAAAACGCAGCTCACGCTGCGGCATTTTTAATCTTCTGATTCGGTTGAAGGCTCATTGTCAGGATAGGTGTCTTCAGTTTCCTTGTCGTCGTCGTTCACATCATCAAGGTTGTCGTCATCATTAAGGCTGCCTTTGGAATCAATTTTTACAGGAACCTTAACCAAATAACTTGCGTCCTCAGTATCGATGGTGATAGCGTAGAAAAACTCATCTCCCCTTGTTTTTACTTTGATAACATGGTTGGAGTAACCCAATGGGTACTTTTTACGGATAGCTTCAATTAACTCGGGAGAAGCATTGCTGTAGCTGATTACCAGACGTTTGCGTTCCATATTTAGTGTTAGTCGGATTCGTTAAAAAAAAGTTTACAATAATACGGAAGTAATTTATAAAATTACCTATCCGAATGTTAATTTTACTTAAAGAAATTCGTTATCAGTTCTAAAGTAAATTTAGTTAAATATTTATTATTCAACAAGTTTAAGAACAATAGCTGTACGATTGGTATTGTAAATGCTTAGTTGCCAGCATTGGAGTTGCTTATTATACCTGGCTGGATATAGTATTGATTCGTCAATACGTCCGTGCCCGCCAAAGTAAGTGCTGTCGGAATTCAAGACTATCTGATAGTTTCCGGCATTGGGAACTGTAAACTGATACCCTGGCATACTATTGAACGGATGGAAATTAAAAAGAAAAATCAATCCATTCCGGGCGAAAACTATTGTTTTATTTTGCTCATCCATATTAAGTTGTTGCGAAAATTCATGATCCATAACGTTGAAGTCACGCATCAGATTTATCATAGCATGATCAAAATCAGCAAGGTAGCGATATTTGAGATCGGGATTTGAAGCTAAAGACCACTGACGCCTGGCGTAGTAATAACTCCAGTTGTTGCCTTCACGCGGAAAATCAATCCATTCAGGATGGCCAAATTCATTACCCATAAAATTAAGGTAGGCGCTTCCTCCAAGACTTATAGTAAACAATCGGATCATTTTATGAAGTGCAATACCACGGTCAACCACAATATTCGGGTCGTCTTTATGCATATGCCAATACATTTCCTGATCCATGAGCCAGAAAGCAAGTGTTTTGTCTCCTACCAAAGCCTGATCGTGCGATTCGGCGTAGGCAACAGTTTTTACACCAGGTATTCTGTTGTTCATTACATTCCATAACTCGTAAATATTCCAGTCCTCATCTTTGGATTCTTTCAGCAATTTAATCCAGAAATCAGGTATTCCCATGCCAAGTCTGTAATCAAAACCTATACCCCCATCTGAAACGGGTGCTGCCAGGCCTGGCATGCCTGTTACATCTTCAGCAATGGTTACTATGCTTTTATTAATGGAATGCGCTAGTTTATTTGCCAGTTGCAGATAGGTAACGGCATCCCATTCAACACCTTCGGTAAAATACTTTTGTGGAGAATCAATAATGCCATTCCCGTGATGAAAATATAGCATTGAGCCAACTCCATCAAACCTGAAACCATCAAAATGAAATTCCTTAAGCCAGTATTTTACATTTGAAAGCAGGAATTGCTGAACTTCAAGCTTTCCGTAATCAAACAAAAGTGAATCCCATTGGGGATGAATACCACGATCGCCCGGATGGAAGTACTGATGGTCAGATCCATCGAACTGACTGAGGCCTTCATTGATATTTTTTACCGTATGAGAATGTACAATATCCATGATAACGCCAATTCCCATTGAGTGGGCCTTGCGAATTAATGCCTTTAATTCTACGGGAGTGCCAAAACGTGAAGAAGGTGCAAAAAAATTGGCCACATGGTAACCGAACGAGCCATAATAAGGGTGTTCCTGAATGGCCATCATTTGAATGGCGTTGTAACCGCATTTCTTGACCCAGGGTAGTATTTTATCAGCAAATTCAGTATAAGTGCCTAGCCCTTCCTTTTCCTGCGCCATGCCTGTGTGGCATTCATATATAAATAGCTTTTCGGCAGGGTTAAAAGCGAACGCATCGCCCTGCCAGTCGAATTTTTCAAACCAGAGCTGGCCTGAATAATTTTTGGTATCTTCATCCTGAACCACACGTTGAATAAAAGCTGGAATGCGGGGCAGGAAACCATTGTCTCCTTCAACCCAGACTTTTATTTTACTTCCGTGAACGAAGCTATTTTCATAGGTCGATTTATCCAGAAATATTTCCCAGATACCATTTCCGACAATGTGCAGAGGATGACTTCGCGGATTCCAGTCGTTAAAGTCTCCTGCTAAATATAATCCGCGCGCCGAAGGAGCCCATTCGCGGTAATACCAGCCTCTGGCTTTGTTATTATAATGAATACCCAGATAAGTGTAAGCATCAGCAAATCGGTTAAGGCTGCTGCTGCTTAATTCTATTCTGCGCAGTGCATCTTTGAAGCGTTGTATTCTCAATTCAACATCCTCAACCACAGGCATAAGCCATGGGTCAGCTTTTACAATTCCGGGTAATTTAGATTTCATGGCTTCTATATGCGGCTGTTAACGGCATTATTTTATGTTGGTTAAAGATATTAACAAATGCCAGCGTATGCAAAACTATTTTGATATCTGCTGCATTTTATGATGGCTTAAACAAAGTTGTTATTAATTGGTTTGCAGCTCATATGTACCAATGGTTTTATCAGGTCCTGATTTATTTCTATTTTTGTTAAGTCTAAACTCTATTAACAATGGCTTATCCGGGAAATGAAACAATTATAGCCAAATCAGCCGCTGAAATTTACTTGCATCCACGTATGGCAAACCGCCATGGACTTATAGCTGGCGCTACTGGTACAGGTAAAACTATTACCCTTCAGGTACTTGCGGAATCATTTAGTTTGCAGGGAGTTCCTGTTTTTATGACTGATATTAAAGGTGATCTTTCGGGTGTTTGTAAGGCTGGATTAACCAATTCTAAAATTCAGGAACGAATAGCTCTTATGTCGGTTGAAGGATATACCAGCATGGGATTTCCTGTATGTTTCTGGGATGTATTTGGTGAAAAAGGTCATCCACTGCGTACAACCATTTCAGAAATGGGGCCATTGTTAATGTCGCGATTACTTAACTTAAACGATACACAGGAAGGTGTATTGAATCTGGTTTTTAAAATTGCCGATGACAATCAGCTTCTTCTTCTTGACCTAAAAGATCTTACGTCGCTACTTGAATATGTTGGTAAAAACCGCGATCAGTTTACCCTGAGTTATGGAAATATCTCAGCGGCAAGTATCGGATCAATTCAGCGCAATTTGCTGGTGCTCGAGCAGCAGGGGGGCACTCATTTTTTTGGTGAACCTGCCTTTGATATTTCGGACTTAATGCAGACTGACAGCTCCGGGAAAGGGATTCTGAATATTCTGGCTGCTGATAAACTCATGCAATCACCACGAATTTATTCAACATTTCTGCTCTGGTTATTATCAGAACTTTTTGAGAATTTGCCTGAAGTTGGGGACCCGGAGAAACCCAAGCTCGTATTTTTCTTTGATGAAGCACATCTGTTGTTTAACGAGGCTCCCAAAATTCTGCTCGATAAAATTGAACAGGTGGTTCGTCTTATACGATCGAAAGGAGTTGGCGTTTATTTTGTGTCGCAAAATCCACTGGATATCCCTGATACTGTATTGGGCCAGCTGGGAAATCGCATTCAGCATGCTTTGAGGGCATTTACCCCGCGCGATCAGAAGGCAGTTAAAGCTGCAGCTACTACTTTTAGGGTGAATCCTGAAGTGGATGTTGAAAAGGTGATAACTGAGCTTGGGGTTGGTGAAGCCTTGGTTTCGTTTCTCGACGAAAAAGGTATTCCGATGATGGTTGAAAAGGCATTTATCATGCCCCCTTGCTCACAAATTGGACCTGTGACAAACGATGAGCGAATTGCAATCATAAAGAATTCGCTGGTTTATGGTGTTTATGAAAATGTGCTCGACCGCGAGTCGGCTTTCGAAATACTGAATGCACGTATCAGCGAATCAAATCGTTTGAAACAACAACAGGATGCCGAGGATGCAGAAGCAAAGGAAAAGTTGGCAAGAGCCCGCGAGGGAGCTGCCCTTGCCAAAGCAGAAGCTGCCAGGCAAAAAGCAGAACGATCGCTGAAAGGCGACACGGGATTGGATATTTTTGGTGAACTTACCAGGCAAGCCGGGCGATCTGTTACCCGTACCGTAGGGAACGAATTGGGCAGGCAACTCGTAAGAGGGCTCCTTGGTTCAATTTTTGGCGGTGGAAGGCGCCGTTAATCCAAGGCTTTTACTACCATCATGACAAACGAATGTGAACGCCACTTTTTCGTTTTAAACCATAAGTTGGTGAATACTGCCATTTTCAATCAGTATTTCTGCGCTCCCCAGGATTACATATACGAAGTGTTGCGGGCCAATAACCGGATTCCTCTCTTTGTCGAAGACCATTTGAGCCGGTTATTTCAAACTTTTCAACTTTCGGGAAGTCGCGTACATTTTACTTCAGGCCAGATACTTGCTGATATTAATAAATTATTGCAGGCCAACAGTGCGGATGAGGGCAACCTGAAAATAAGTGTGTTGCCCGGTGATAACACATTGTTTGACTGCTTTATTTATTTTACACCGCACTCTTACCCAACAGCAGAGCAGTTTTCAGAGGGAGTTAGAGTTTCGTTACTGGCCAGCGAAAGATACAATCCCAATGCTAAAATAATGAACCTTAGCTTGCGTAAAGAGTCTGATTTACGCAAAGTTGATGGTGAATTTTATGAGCTACTTCTGGTAGACCATGAAGGATTTATCACTGAAGGGAGCAGGTCGAACGTTTTCTTTATTAAGAATAATAAACTGATCACACCGCCTCAGAATACAGTTTTACCGGGTGTAACCCGCAAACAGGTGCTTGATATATGCCTGCGAAACCATATTGGTATAGAACAAAAGAAAGTTCATGTTTCTGAACTTTCTGATTTTGATGCACTATTTATCACAGGTACATCACGCAGAATTTTGCCAGTTCGTATGATTGATAATTTACATTTTGTTGCTGGGCATCATAAAACTTTACAACTTGCTGAACTTCTTCAAAAGCGGATTGAAATGTATTTTGCCAACTATAGGCATTAAATACCAGTCATTTAGAAACTGACACATATATAATAAAAGTAAGAAACAGTATAATCGGAAATCGCAATTTCCTGTTATACACAATACATCATTTTATATATTTGTTTAACCTTAAAAGAGAAATTAATATGAAAAAACTTATTTCGATCAGTATCCTGTTTTCGCTTGCACATATAATTTTGGCGCAGGATTGTCAGGGCTACTTTCCGGTTAAAAAGGGCACTTTCATGGAAACCAAAAACTATGATGCCAAAGGAAAACTTACCGGTACAAATCAGCAAACAATTCTGGCTGTGGAGCCGCTTCCTGACGGACTTAGCCTTAAGGTTAAAAGTGATCAGTTTGACAATAAGGACAAATTAACTTTTTCGCAGGATCTTGGCATGCGTTGTGAAAATGGGGTGTTTTTCCTTGATATGAAAAATTATCTGGACCCATCAGCTATGGGTGGTATGAAAGATATGGAAATGAGTGTTAGTGGACTTGATCTGGAATTTCCAAACACAATGCAGGTTGGACAAATACTGAATGATGCTGAAATTACCATGAAAATGATGTCGGGTGGAATGGCAATGTTAACCATGTCAGTAAAAATGACAAACCGTAAAGTTGAAGCATTAGAGGACGTTACCACTCCGGCCGGTACCTTCAATTGCTATAAAATAAGCTACGATATGGAGGTGAAATCTATCATTAAGATGAACCTTAAAGCCACACAATGGGTAGCCAGAAACGTTGGAGCCGTTAAAAACGAAGCGTATGATAAAAATGGACGCTTAAGCAGCTATTCGCTGCTTACACAGTACCATGAATAAATTTGATTCAGTTAAGGGCCGCTGTTGTGTACTTAAAGCATAGCAGCGGTTTTTATTGCACTATATTGCGTTGGTACCAACAATGATTTTTCAGACCTTTGTAACTGACTAAATACCTAAAACGCTTTGGAAATTGTAACAGGACTTTCAGCCTGGTTTGTGCCGTTATGCCTTTTTGCCGGTGTGTTGGCTGCCGGGCTGCTATACTATAAAAACAGGTCGGAGGATTTTTCCGGCAAACTACTTGTTTTGCTTTCGGTGCTTCGGTTTTTAAGTGTTGGTTTGATCACATTCCTTTTGCTCTCACCAATGGTAAAAACACTTGTTAGAACTACTGAAAAGCCTATTATAGCGCTGGCTGTTGATAACTCACGGTCAATGCTGTCGGGCCCCGATTCCGGCTATCTTGCTGGTGAATTTAACGCACATATTTCTAATTTACGAACCGAACTTAGCAGTAAGTATGAGTTGGTTAATTATACATTCGGAAGTAAAGTTTCAGCTACTGATACCATCAAATTTAACGAACAATCTACCAATATCTCTGATCTGGTTGATGAAATTAATAACCGCTACTTCAACCGGAATCTGGGTGCATTGATTTTAATCAGCGATGGTATATACAATGCCGGGGCTGACCCTTTTTATGCCCTTAAAAGTCAGAAATATCCTGTTTTTTGTGTCGGATCAGGCGACTCAACTCAGCATCGCGATTTGTTAATACGCAAACTAACATATAATAAAGTTGCCTATAAAGGCAATCGTTTTCCGGTTGAGATAATGGTTCAGGGTTATAAAGCGACCGGGAACCGGGTTTCTCTAAAAATCCTGAAAAATGATATTCAGGTTTTTGAAAAAGAAATTACGTTTACTTCTGATAATCAGGTTATAACAGCTCCTGTTCTGCTCGATGCTGAAGAAACTGGCCGTATAAGGTATAGGGTAGTGCTTGGTTCGCTGAGTGATGAAGTAAGTAAGTCGAACAATGTGCGTGATTTTATTATTGAAGTCAGGGAACACCGGCTTAAAGTAGCCATTGTTGGCAATGCACCTCATCCGGACCTGGGGGCCCTTTATTCGGCCCTCGAAAATAGCAGTAGCTTTGAAGCTACCCGATTTACAGGAGAGTCTGGTCTGACAAATATTACTGATTTTGACCTGGTAATATTTCATCAAATACCATCGGATGGCAATCCGGCTTCGCGGTTAATGTCGCAGATAACATCGGCAAAAATACCGACCCTTTATATTCTGGGTAACCAATCGGAAATCAACAGTTTTAATAAGCAGCAGATTGGCGTTCAGTTAATTGGTTACAACGGCTCAACAAATGAATCCCTTCCGCTGCTTAACCGTAATTTTCCTTTGTTTTCAACATCCGAAGCACTTAATGATCTGTTAACAATTGTACCACCACTTGCCAGCCCTTTTGCCAAATATTCAATCTCGGCAAATACGTATACGCTGGCCTACCAGACCATTGGTGCAGTTAATACCACCATGCCACTGATTGCATTTACTCAGAATCAGGAGCTGCGCACGGCTGTAATAACCGGTGAAGGCATTTGGCGCTGGCGGCTGGCCGATTTCTCTAAAAACGGGAATCATCTCGCCTTTAATGAATTGGTCGACCGTACATTGCAATATCTGGCAGTAAAGCCTGATAAAAGTCGTCTTAAAATTTCGGCAAGAGATTACTATGCTGAAAATGAGATTGTTTCGTTCAATGCTACTTTGCTGAACGATAGTTATCAGCCTGAAAATAACAGTTCCTTAAAAATAACCATTACAGGTGAAGATAAACGTAAATATGGATTTGATTTTACACCTTCCGGTGAGGGTTATCTGCTGAATGCCGGTGTGTTTCAGCCGGGAATTTATCAGTTTCAGGCCATTGCATCCTCTGGGACCGGCGATATAACTGTAAATGGATCTTTTGTGGTCACGGCCTTAGACCTTGAAGATGTAAATACCGTAGCCAACTTTGGCTTGCTTCGTAAAATGGCGGTTTCTTCAGGCGGTGAATTTTTTAATATAAGAGATGCGAGCGCGCTTCCAAAGGTGATTCAATCACGTGCAGATGTAAAACCTATGTCTTTCGCTCAAAAGCGATTTACCGACCTTGTCAGCTTCTTACCGTTGCTGATTTTACTCATCCTGTCGCTTTCAGCTGAGTGGTTCCTCCGCAAATATTTTGGAAGCTACTAGAAACTGAATCAATAGGCTACTTGAATGGATAATTATCTTTTTTCAGCGATTCTACTTATTGTAAGTCTGAGTTTTGTAATTGGCCAGATACTCAGCTACCTTAATCATAATTGGCGTAGAAAGCCCATTCCTGATGAGTTGAAGGACGTTTATTCATCAGAAAAATATGAAACGTATACGAACTACAAACTAACCACCTACCGCTATGGTCTGTTGGTAAGCGTGGTTTCTTTTGCCGGTACGATTTTGATGCTATACTTCGGGTTTCATTATGTTGACCAGATTGTTTCTGATCTTTCCCAATCTATTATAGTTCGCACATTGCATTTTTTCGGCATAATCGGAGCTGCTGCAGAAATTTTGTCTTTGCCTTTTGATATTTACGACACCTTTGTTATTGAGCAGAAGTTTGGTTTTAATACCACAACGCCACGAATTTATATCACTGACAAGATTAAATCGTGGATACTTACAATTGTTTTGGGGGGAGGTGTTTTGGCATTGGTAACTTTACTTTTCATGATGTACCCACATAACTTCTGGTGGATGGCCTGGGTTTTTGTATCTGTTATTATCACTTTTATCAGCCTTTTTTATTCTTCGCTGATTGTGCCAATGTTTAATAAGCAAACTCCACTTGAAAAAGGCGATTTACGCGATCAACTTGAAGAGCTTGGTGTAAAATGCAGGTTTAATCTCAAAGATATTTATGTGATTGACGGATCGAAAAGATCAACGAGGGCCAATGCGTATTTTTCAGGTTTTGGTCATAAAAAGAGAATAGTTCTTTTTGATACCCTCATAAATAATTACAGTAATGATCAAATAGCGGCAGTTTTAGCCCACGAAATAGGTCATTACCGTAAAGGCCACACTATTTTTTCACTTTTAATTTCGATTATTATTACGGGAATTACATTGTACATTTTTGGTTTTGTGACAGGAAATGAGCAGGTGTATCAGGCGTTTGGTCATTCAGATCATGCATTCTATATTGCACTCATTGTATTTGTATTGCTATATTCCCCTTTGTCGGCCCTGTTATCTTTTGCCGGTAATCTGGTTTCACGGCATTTTGAATATCAGGCTGATGAATTTGCAGTCAGGCATGCCAATCCCGATTCACTCATAACAGGGTTAAAGAAACTAACAGCAGATAACCTTTCAGACTTTAACCCGCATCCATGGGTTGTAATGGCTTATTATTCGCACCCAACCTTGTTGCAGAGGGTTTCAGCCATCCGTAAATTAAAAGCTACCTGAAAATATTTGTTGCCAGAAAAGCCAGCGTTTCCATGGTATCAATCCTTCGGGCTGCATTGTAATCCTGCGTTGCAGCCCATTTGTTTCCGGTTTTTTGATTTGCGAGTCCGCGGTAAAGGTAAGCGTCAAGATTCTGATTGTTTAAATCCAGTACAATTCCAAAATCAATTAAGGCACCCGCAAAATCTTTCAGCAACATTTTATTGTATCCACGATGGAAATAGGCCGATTCGTAAGTGTTATTGAGGTTAATAGCTGCATCGCACAACAAAACTGCCTGAGTATATTTTTTATTTTTAGTAGCTACCAATGCAGCTTTCAGGTAATCTGACGAAGATTTCTGAGCGTAATTAACTCCCGGCGAAAGGCTTAACAATAAGAAAACAAGTACAAGTTTTCGCATAGATTGAGGTATTCAGACCAGTTTACGGGTTAGTAATACTTAGCAATATTAAGTCAATTGTGTTTAAAATTCTAATAATTCACGCTTGTTTGACGTAAAATGGGCATATTAAGTTACTAATAATTTGAAATCATTTTTCGTTGTAACTTGCAATTGAAATTGATGATATTCAATTTCTGGGTAACTATTTGATTGATTGAATATTTAATATTAGGATAGTGAAAAATTTCCTGCTCCGGGGTAAGATAATTGCCTTCAAAATTTTCAGATTTCTCTTCGGGTTATTTTATCCGCTTCCTGATTCCAATACAGGCAGAGCCAGCCGGGTGCTTCGCAGGTTTTTGCAGGCAATAGTTTTGATGCTGTTTTTGGCTTTTGCAGTGGATTTTAATCTTCTATGGCTTTTTGGTCCATCTCCGGGGCTGAACAATCTTCGCAATCCTGAGATCAGTACTGCATCTGAATTGTATGCTGACAATGGTTCACTGATTGGCCGTTACTACATTGAGAATCGTTCACCGGTTGAATTTAAGGATTTATCACCTGTATTAATCAACACACTGCTGGCCACTGAAGATGTGCGATTTTACAGGCATTTTGGGATCGATCTAAAAGCGACCTTTGCTGCTATAATCAGTACGGCAAGAGGCGACAAAAGAGGCGGAAGCACCATTACACAGCAACTGGTTAAGAATTTGTATAAAACACGTCATAAAACACAGAAGGGTTTGCTGGGGTATATTCCTGTGGTTGGTACACTTGTTAACAAGTCGAAGGAATGGATAAATGCCGTAAAAATCGAGATGTTCTATTCAAAAGACGAGATTCTTACAATGTATCTTAATACCGTTGATTTTGGAAGTCATGCTTTTGGTATTAAATCAGCCTCGGAAACATTTTTTAATACAACCCCCGGTAACCTTAAACCTGAAGAAGCCGCTGTACTAATTGGGCTGCTGAAGGCGCCAACTTATTATTCACCTGTTTTGCATCCTGATAATGCTCTGTACCGTAGAAATAATATTCTCGCTCAAATGGAGCACTATGGCTTTTTGCAGGAGCAAATGGTTGATTCACTTGTGAAAATACCGATTCATCTGCGCATGAACCGCAAACATGATGATGAGGATGCCACTTATTTTAAGGAAGCTGTTGCCAGAGAACTGCAAGAATGGAGCAAACAATCGGGGTATAATATCTATACCGATGGCTTGAAAATTTATACTACCATCGATCCTAAACTCCAGCAATACGCCCAGGATGCAGTTGAAAAACACATGAAAAGACTCCAGAAACGGTTTAACGAACACTGGCAGGGGCAGAACCCATGGATTAATAGCAAAGGAGTTGAAATAAAAGGCTTTATTGAGGATTTAGCGCGAGAAACCGCCTATTACCAAAGCCTTTATTCCACTTTTAAGGGTAATCAGGATTCCATTGGTTTTTATCTGAATAAGCCACGGCCAATGAAAATATTCACCTGGAAAGGGCCCGCAGATTCGATCTTAAGTACCATGGATTCAATAAGGTATTACCGGCATTTATTAAACACCGGATTTGTAAGTATGGATCCTGTATCAGGATTTGTTAAAGCATGGGTCGGGGGCATCGATTTCAGATTCTTTAAATACGATCACGTAAATCAGGCACGCAGGCAACCGGGCTCTCTATTCAAGGCTTTTGTTTACACCACTGCTTTTGAGAATGGGTTAGGTCCGTGTGACCGTAGAATTGATAAGCCGGTAACTCTCAGGTATACTGAAAATGGAATGGAAAAATCCTGGTCGCCACATAATGCCGATTGGAATTTTACAATGAACAACCTGACTCTGAAAAACGCGTTTGCCCGCTCGGTAAATTCAATTGCTGTGCAACTTACTGGCGAAGTTGGCTGGAAAAAAGTGATCGAATGTGCCAAACGCATGGGTGTAACCTCCCCCTTGCGCGAAGTGCCTTCCATTTGCCTTGGCTCCAGCGATGTAACATTGCTAGAAATGGTGAATGCATATTGTGCTTTTTTAAACAGCGGTGAGTTGGTTAAGGCTGTTCTTGTTACACGTATTACAGATGCTGATGGACATATTTTGTACGAATACAAACCTGAAACCAAGCAGGTTATTGACAAGGAAACAGCATACCTCATGCAAATTATGCTTCGTTCGGGACTAACTGAAGCCGGAGGAACTACTCAGGGGTTGTGGGAGTACGATTTATTCAGATATGATACTGACTTTGGTGGTAAAACCGGAACCTCATCAAACTTCTCAGATGGCTGGTTCATAGGTGTAACGCCTAAACTAGTAACCGGCGTATGGGTAGGAGGGGAGCATCGCAATGCACGATTCAGAACCTCGCAATTGGGCGAAGGGCTCAGAACTGCCTTGCCTGAATTCGGATTTTATATGGAAAAGGTACTTAAGGATTCGGCAACGCGGCAATACAGAGGCAAATTCCCTAAACCCGACTTTAAGGTAAAACGAAATTACCAATGTTCAGGTTATATTCTGGCACCTGAAGCTGATTCATTAACAAAAACTGTATCAGAACCAATAGATACATTATAGGTCTCTGGCTTTGAGAATGTAGTAAATGGCAGCATAAATTATTATTAGCCACCCAAAGCATACCACTATATCATGCATTGCAATTCCTTGTTTAACTGAAATGCCAAAAAGGTTCATAAGTGAGGTTTCAGGCACCGGCACAAGGTTACCGGCTGCATGTAAAGGCAAATAAGAAGCAACGGAATCAGGTAATCTGAAAGCCAGGATTCGTTCAGCTATATAACTGTATATCAGAAATAAAATCACTGTAACGCCTGACCGTTTGAATAAAAAGCCAAAAAATGCCGCCGTTGAGAAATACGTTACCAGTTCGAGCAGATGAGCAGGTAAATAATATAGTGATGATGTAAAAATCTGATTATTTCCGGGTTTTAAATGAAGTAATCCGGCAATAAATCCGGAAAATGCAATCAAAATAACAATGGCTGAGGATAACCCTAAAATAACAATCAGTTTAGAAGCAACAAATTCACGTCTGTCAAGTCCTGAAATAATCTGTTGTCGAAGAGTTTTAAAGCTGTATTCGTTGGTAATGAGCAATATAATTAAGAACGCAGGGAATATTTTCAGATAACCTGCAATAAATGTAAGGTTATGCCAAACCTGAGGAAAAGTATACAGGCTCATGCCTGGTAGTTTCATCATTTGGTTACCGTTTACATTCACCTGCATATTATTGATAATTCCCTGAACACTGAACAAAACCAGGAGCAGGGAGAAGGCATAAACTACTGAAAGAAGCCAGAATGTACGGTAATTCAATATTTTAATCCATTCAGCTCGCAGGGCGGATGTGAGATTTACCATTGCAGTTTAATTTACTTCTGATGATTTTGATGTAAGTTCAAGAAAGTAATGTTCCAGCGATTTTTTTTGTACAGAAAGATGTGTACAAACAATTCCATGATTAAAAAGATATGCATTCAGTGCTGCAGGATCGCCCTGACTGGTTGTTTTAACAAAAACAAAACCATTGCGAATCGTATGTGATACATATTCAGCATATCCGGGTAAAACGCGAATCATTTGATCGGCATTCATTGAGTTAAGAACAATTTCGCCGCTGCTTGATAAAACTTCATCCACCCTTCCGCTGAAAAGTGTTTTACCTTTCTGAAGTACAGCAACGTGACTGCATACTTTCTGAACCTCATCGAGCAAATGACTTGCTAATATTACCGTAGTACCATCAGCTGAAACTTGCGAAATCAATTCTCTTATTTCGGCAATTCCTGTTGGATCGAGTCCGTTGGTGGGTTCATCAAGAATGAGCACCTCAGGATTACCCAGCAAAGCTGAAGCAATTGCAAGCCGCTGCTTCATTCCAAGTGAGAAAGTCTGAAATTTGTGATCACCTCTTTCAAAAAGTCTTGTCATCAGGAGTACCCGGTCAATTTCACTGTAGTCGGCATTTCTTATTCCTGCAATTATTTTCAGGTTTTGTCTGGCAGTAAGATAGGGGTAAAAATTCGGGCTTTCGAGTAAAGCACCAATTCGCTTCAGAGCTCCTGAATCAGGGGTTGAGCCAAACCATTCATACGACCCGGTATCAGATTGTAAAACACCAAGTAAAATGCCTAAAGTGGTTGTTTTGCCTGAGCCATTCGGCCCCAGAATTCCATAAACATTTCCTTTTTCAACTTCGAGGCTGAGGTCAGAAATCGCGGTTATATTCCGGAATTTCTTGCTTAAAGATTTTACCGAAAGGACTGTTTTCTCCAATTACGCTGGTTTTAAGAATTAGATTTTTGTTCGACGCAATATTAAGTAAACGTTCCAAATATTGCCAGGGTAGCTATCGCTAAACCTTTTTCCCTATTTTTGCAAAATCATTCAACAAAGGTAATTTACTTCTGTTGATAAATCCATAACATAAAAACATTGAGATGACCGTTTCACAGAACAAAGTGGTTTCACTCACCTACGAGTTAAAAATCAACGATGCTTCGGGCGAAGTTGTTGATATTGCTGATGCTTCTCAACCGTTGGTTTTTCTTTACGGCACCGGAAACCTTCTTCCAAAATTTGAAGCCAATATTTTTAACCTTAACGTAAACGATAGTTTTGAATTTACGCTGTCGGCTGCCGATGGATATGGCGAATTTACCCAGGAAGCAGTGGTTACACTCCCCATTGATATTTTCATGATTGATGGTAAGATTGATCCGGAAATGCTTAAGCTCGGCAATGTTATTCCTATGCAGGATAACGAAGGTCACCCGCTCGAAGGTGTTGTAAAATCGGTTGAGAAAGATGCTGTTGTCATGGATTTTAATCATCCGATGGCCGGCAAGAATCTCTATTTTACCGGAAAAATTATCGAACTGCGTGAAGCCACCGAAGAGGAATTAAGCCATGGCCATGTTCATGGACCTCACGGACACCATCATTGATATTAAGGTATATATAAAAAAAGCTCCGAAAGGAGCTTTTTTTATGAAGATATCAGATAAACTGTCGGCCTTTTATCAAGTTTGAAGTTCATATTTCTCCATTCAGTAATGGTGGTAGTAAAAATGTATTCATCCGGCAAACTGATATTGCAAGCCAGACATAACAAAGTGGCACCGTTGCATATTTTGAGTAATGAATCAAGCAAGTGATTATTACGGTAGGGAGCCTCTATAAAGAGATGCGTTGAGCCCGAACGCAAACTTGCTTTCTCAATCTCCTTTATTTTTTTTTCCCGCTCCTCCTGTTTTGCAGGCAAATAACCATGAAATGTAAATTGTTGCCCATTCATTCCTGATGCCATTAGAGCCAGCATGAGCGACGATGGCCCTGAAAGCGGCACAATGCTTATTTTGTGGTAATGCGCAATTTTCACCAGCGCTGATCCGGGATCTGCAACCGATGGGCATCCGGCTTCTGAAATTAATCCTGCATTGCGTCCGGCGAGTAATTCTTTTGTAAATTCTTCCAGTTCAAAGGCTGAGGTGTGCTCGTTGAGAATGTGGAATGTAACCTCTTCGAAATTGCCGGAGTATCCACATTTGCGAAGGAACCGGCGCGCAGTCCTTAACTCTTCAACTATAAATACATTGATATTTTGAATAAGATGCAGATTGTAATCGGGCAAAACCCTGTTGGTTTCAGTTTCGCCCAATAAACTTGGAATCAGATACAAAGTTCCTTTAGGTGATTTCATGGTGAAGTTTAGAAGGGTAAGTGTTGAATATCGGCATTGCCACCTGATAGAATGATTCCGATACGTTTATTTTTGGCCTTTTGCGGATGTTCAAGTAAAGCAGCAAGTGGAACTGCCGATGATGGCTCAACCACAATTTTCATGCGTTCCCAAATTAATTTCATGGCGTAAATTATGGAGTGTTCCGTGGCAGGAAGTATATCGTTAACATGATCAACAATAATCGGAAAAGTAAGACTTCCGAGCGAAGTTAGCAGTCCATCGGCAATGGTATTTGGTGCAATTGAAGGGATTAGTGTTTTTTGTCGGAAGGACCGGATCGCATCGTCTGCACCTTGAGGTTCAGCCCCCAAAACCTGAATATCGTGCCCAAAGTAATTACAAGCCAGTGCAGTACCGCTAAGCAATCCGCCGCCACCTACCGGCGCCATTACAATATCCAATGAGACGGCATCTTCTATAAGTTCCTTCGCGGCGGTAGCCTGCCCGGTTATTATCCGGTAGTCGTTGTATGGGTGGATCTCAACTGCCCCGGTTCTTGCAACCACCTGCTTCAGCGTTTCTTCGCGCGCTGCCAGGGTAGGAGTGCAGAATGTGATTTGTCCGCCATAATTTTTTACTGCTTCTATTTTTACTTTGTTTGAATTTTCAGGCATCACAATATACGCCGGAATGTTAAGCCGTTGAGCGGCCAATGCCAGTGCAGCCGCATGGTTGCCCGATGAATGCGTTGCTACTCCATTAATTGATACTGCTTGAGTTAATTGCAAAATTGCATTAGTGGCGCCTCTTGACTTGAAAGCTCCTGCCTTTTGAAAGTTTTCACACTTAAAAAAAATCCGGGCGTCAAGCATTTTGTCAATGGTTGAATTACTAAGCACAGCAGTGCGATGCAACCAGGGCGAGATGCGCTCTGCGGCTTGTTCTATTTCAATTTTACCCGGAGTCATATTTGCTTGTTGTTTTTTATTGCTTCTGCAATGCGGTCGGTTGCCTCATCAAGTAACTGCCAGGTTTTTTCAAACCCATCCAAACCTCCATAATATGGATCAGGTACTGGAAGGTTTTTGCCCGGATGGGTTGTATTTAAGATAAAATCGACCTTTTGTAAATCGACCTTCGATCGGGCTTTTGAAGCAACATCGCGGTAATTGCCAGAATCCATCACGTATATCTTGTCAAAAGTGTCAAAATCGCTTACCCTGAACAACCTTGCTTTTAGTTTCGAAATATCAACTCCGTGCGAAAGTGCAGTTGACATTGCACGACGATCAGGAGGGTCGCCTGTATGAAAACTTTCAAATCCGCAACTGTCGACCTCTGCGGAAAGCTTATATTTTTCAATTTTATGGCGCATAATGCCTTCGGCCATAGGCGATCGGCAAATATTGCCAAGACAAACCATGAGAATTTTCATACTGCTTTTTACGAAATAACCCCATCCACTGCTGAGGATGAGGTTATTTCAATTTTCTAAAAAGTGGTTAAAGTTTTATTTTCTTCTCTATTTCCTCAACATACGTTCTGAATTGCTTGTCAGTTTCAATAAGGTTATTCACAGTACGGCATGCATGCAGCACTGTTGCGTGATCCTTGTTGCCGCAATGCAATCCGATGGTAGCCAGCGATGATTTGGTATGTTTTTTTGAAAAAAACATGGCAAGTTGACGAGCCTGAACGATTTCGCGTTTACGTGTTTTCGAATTGAGATGTTCAACATGAATATTGAAGAAATCGCAAACGACCTTTTGTATGTAATCAATTGAAATTTCTTTCGAAGTGTTTTTAACAAACTTATCAATCATTTGTCGCGCCAGGTCAATGGTAATTGCCTTTTTGTTGAGCGACGACTGTGCCATCAATGAAATAAGAGCACCTTCGAGCTCACGCACATTGGTTGTAATGCAATAGGCAAGGTATTCAATTACATCCTGAGGCATTTCAATGCCATCTTTATACAGGCGTTTGTTCAGGATGGCGATGCGGGTTTCTATATCCGGTACCTGAAGGTCGGCGGCAAGCCCCCATTTAAAGCGTGATAGCAATCTGGGTTCAATGCCTTTTATTTCAACAGGCGCCTTATCAGAAGTTATAACAAGCTGATTTCCATTTTGATGAAGGTGGTTGAAAATGTGAAAAAATACATCCTGAGTCTTTTCTTTTCCTGAGAGGAACTGAATGTCATCAATCAGAAGGACATCAATCATCTGATAAAAATGAACGAAATTGTTCTGATCCTGATTTTTAACAGCATCAATATATTGCTGAATAAACTGTTCGGCAGTTACATACAAAACAGTTTTATCAGGAAAATTTTGCTTAACCTGAATTCCGATTGCATGCGCCAGATGCGTTTTACCCAAACCGTTGGCACTGTATATAAATATAGGATTAAACGCAGTTTTGCCGGGGTTACTGGCAACAGCATACCCAGCCGAACGGGCAAGACGGTTGCAATCGCCTTCAACAAAATTATCAAACGAATAGGATTCATTCAACTGTGAGTGAACCTGAATTTTTTTCAATCCGGGAATAACAAACGGATTCGGAATTTCTTTGGAAGCACCTTTGTTAACATCAATTGGCATTGATACCGATGGGTTATGCAAAACGCTCCGGTTGCTGGTAGGCACTTTAATCGTGTAGGGCGATCTTGAGTCACTTGCATTTTCCATAATTATGCTATATTCCAGCCTTCCGGTTGGTCCAAGCTCATGTTTTATAGTTTTCTTAAGCAGTGTAATGTAGTGTTCTTCGAGCCATTCATAAAAGAACTGACTGGGTACCTGAATAGTTAATACGTTGTCGTCGAGTTTAATAGGCTTTATAGGCGAAAACCAAGTTTTGTAGCTTTGATAGTTGATGTTGTCCTTGATGATCTTGAGGCAATTTTCCCATACCTCTTGATGAACGTCTCTCATTCTCTCTAGCGTAAATGTTGAAGGTCAATGATTGTAAAATTAATTCTTCATGATTGAAATTTGCCTTGTCCCTCAAATTCAGAAACTTCAGCTCTGGTCACCTTCCAATCTTATTTTTCAACAAAAATCTATGAAAAAAAGTTAAAAAAAAATGGAAACTGCACTTGCATTTTAAGAAATTTATGTGTAAGCCTAAAAAGCACTAATGAGGCTAACTGCTAGATATACAACACCTATTCAGATCGTAAATATATAATGCTACTTTTATTTGTTTTTCGAATTTTCGCATTAATATCATCTGCATACTTGCGTCTGATTTTGTAAATAATTTTGCATTTGAGATCAAAATTTGTGTTAATAATCTGAACATCATCTTCTTTCATTATTTTCATGATATCGTTCATCGATTCGTAGTCAAAATTGACCTCATAAATCTCATTAACCGTGCGTTCAACAATTTGAGCATTCGATAAAGCATCGGCGGCAGCCGATTTGTAAGCATTGATTAATCCGCTTACACCGAGTTTGATTCCTCCAAAGTATCTTACTACAACCAACAATGTATTGGTTAGATCATGTGAAAGCAATTGCCCGTGAATTGGCCGTCCGGCAGTCCCTGAAGGCTCACCATCGTCGTTGGCTCTCCATGCTGATTTGTCAAATCCCAGAATATAAGCATAGCAATGGTGTCTGGCATCGTAATATTCTTTTCGGAGGCTATCAAGCACTGTTTTTACTTCATCTTCAGAAACAACCGGAGTCGCTATTGCTATAAATTTGCTACCCTTTTCTTTATAAATTCCAGTCGACGGTTCACTGATTGTTTTATAGGTATCGTCGAAAAGCATTTTGCGTGATTTGATTGATAAGGGATAAATTTGAAAGCTCAAACTTACTATTATTCCACGAAACTCCGTTGCTGCCAGCTATAAAAAGATAAGAATTGAATTTATTAAGGTATAGAGTCGTTGTGTAACATGTATAATCTTACTTTTGCGGCCTTAACGCTATAAACTGATGACCGGAGAATTACGTGGTGAATTTGCTGCTTTGCTAACGGCCGTATTCTGGACAATTACTGCATTATCATTTGAATCAGCAAGTAAAAAAGCGGGTTCTCTTTCGGTAAACCTACTGCGTTTATTGTTTGCTTTTGTTTTTTTATCGGTTTTTCAGTGGATTACTTCCAGAAATCCATTGCCTCTCAACGCAAGCAGCCATAACTGGATATGGCTTTCTGTTTCGGGACTTATTGGTTTTGTTATTGGTGATTTGTTGCTATTTCAATCCTACGTGATAATTGGTGCACGCATCGCTATGCTTATTATGGCTTTAACACCTCCCATAGCAGCCCTCACAGGATGGATTGTGTTAAATGAATCAATGAATTTACAAAGCCTGTTAGGCATGTTGCTTACTTTAAGCGGAATCAGCCTTGCTATACTAAGCAGGCCAGTTGGAGATGAATCAGGAAAGACCGGCTCAAAAGGTAAACTAAAACTTAAGTATCCGTTACATGGATTGCTTCTGGCATTAGGCGGAGCTGTAGGTCAAGGTGTTGGCCTGGTGTTGAGTAAGTTGGGGATGCAAAATTACGGGGCATTTCCATCAACACAAATTCGGGTAATTACAGGTATAATAGGCTTTGCACTGGTTATTACCTTTCGTAGAAACTGGAAAAATGTAAAACTTGCACTTAGCAATGTACCTGCTATGCGAAGCCTAACATTTGGCGCATTTTTTGGCCCTTTTCTGGGTGTTTCATTTTCATTACTCGCCGTTAAATATACAAGTTCTGGTATTGCTTCAACCATTATGGCCATAACTCCGGTAATGATTATTGCACCATCGGCGATAATTTTTCACGAAAAGGTAACATCCCGCGAAATACTGGGCGCCATGTTGGCCGTTGCAGGCGTAGCATTATTCTTTATTTGAATCTTTTTCCGACTTCCAAAGATCAGACAGTTTTTGTAGTTCGTTTTGGTATATCTCTTCACTGAGTATGAACCGCTCGCGGTTTGCCGGATCGGCCGACATCTGGAGCCTGGGATACCACTCCTCTCCATCTAAATCGCCTTGTTTTCTGGGGATAATATGTAAATGCAGGTGTTCAATGCTTTGACCTGCCGGCTCCCCTTCCTGCAACGACCAATCCCATGCATCACAGGCATATACATGGCAAATAAAAGAAGTCACTTTGCGCGCAAAAGCAAAGAATGCTGATACTTCATCGTCACTCAGGTCAAACAAACTGGCAGCATGTTTATTGGTAATCAGCAACGAATGGCCTTGGGTAATGGGAGCAATGTTATACAATGCGCTAAATCCATTTTCGCAAGCAAAACTCTTGCCGGATGCAACTGATTTACAGAAAGGGCAATCTTTTTCCATCAATAATAATGTGTTTCAACCATGGGTTCCCAGATACTTCGTGTATCTGGTTTACGGGCGCCAGCGCAAACATTTTCAAAACTGCATTTTTGTTGAATTGCATCTGCTACCAATTCTACGAATGTACAGGGATTCTTGCTGCAAACATTATCAATGCATGCAAGAGTCTCGTTGCAGCACGACCTTCCGAGTGGCCAGAAATAATCGTTCATAACCCATACTTCATAGCCCGAAAAGTTTGCAATCAGCCTGATAGCATCAATACATGCGCTTCTTATTGGTTCATCTGTTTTGAGGGCAGTTTTCGACCGGATTATTGAAAGAAGGCTTGAATCTGCAATTTCAATGCACCCCAACCTGAGCAATACGCGCTGCATATGATAATCCATAATTGGCACGTATTGGCTGGTATCGGTAAGACTAAAAAGGGAAGCATCGAATAGTAATTTCAATAAAAACGATGACTTTTTCCGAAGAGGATCACTGAATGCTTCGGTTTGTTCCAACACTTCATAAAAGCCTTTGCCCTGGCTAAAAAGTTTACCATTAGTATTGTGCAATAGTGTGTTAAAACTACCTTTAAATTGAATGGTTATCCATTTACTGAAGTTAACCATGAGCCGCACACGCTCTTCGATACGGTCCAATGTCGAATCTTCTGCCTTTCCTGAATCCGAAAAAGCTTCGAGAAGCATTTTTTCAAGTATCCTGGAATCAGATACTTCAAGGTACGATGGATCGATAAGATCCGGATTCTTAGTGCTGATTTTCAGAAATGCAAATTCTATAAAATCCCACCCATGCAAATCATGTTTTTTACTATACAGATTGCGGGTTTGATGGCAAATTACAACGGCATAGAAGAGCATGCGCAGCTTAGTCTCATGTGGTAATCCGCTGGCCACAAAAGGCCGAGAGTAAAACGAAGATTTAACCGGATGGTTCCGAAGTACACCGGCAACTTTCTGGCATTGCCTGATATTGATGATCGTTACATCACTCATAACTTGCCGGTGATTTTTAAAGTTATCAGATTATTGATTATCAGAATGTAATCTTCATCTCAACTCTTCTGTTTTTCTGACGTCCCGCAGTCGTCTTGTTGTCGGCGATAGGCTTATCCTGTCCGTACCAGAACGTAACTATGCGGTATTCTTCCACGCCGCGTCCTATCAGATAGTCCTTAACTGCCTGAGTTCTGTTTTTCGACAATTCCATATTCTTAGCCGGGGTACCTGTATTATCAGTATGGCCTGAAAGCTCGACTTTCCACATTTTTCTGGTTTTCATCAACTCAGCCAACTCGTTTAGCGAAGTATAAGATGCTTCCTTGATAATAGCTTTTCCTGATTCGAACTCAAGATTTGAGAATGCACGGTCAATTATTTCGATTTCTTCTTTTTGAATTGGAGGGCAGCCTTTGTTTTCTTTAACACCTGCTACATCCGGACAAAGATCAACATTGTCGGGAATACCATCGCCATCGGTATCGGGGCAGCCATTGAATTCTCTGGGGCCTTTAATGGTTGGGCATGCATCTTCCTCGTCAGCGATTCCATCGTTGTCAGAATCAGCAAACGGGCATCCCTGAAACTGAGGAAGTCCGGCAACATCGGGACACATATCATCTTTATCAGCAATTCCATCATTGTCCCTGTCGGGGCAGCCATGCAATTCAGCAGAACCTTTCTGATCAGGGCACTCATCTTCAAAGTCAGTTATTCCATCGCCATCACTGTCGGGGCAACCTTTCATTTCTATACTTCCAGGGTGATCCGGACAACGGTCGTTTTTATCTGTAATTCCATCATTGTCGCGGTCGGGGCAGCCATTAAGTGCCGGTAATCCAGCTTCATACGGACAATCATCAAGCTGATCTGCTACTCCATCGCCATCCGAATCAGGACAACCATAAAGGCTCCAAACTCCGGCAATATCGGGACAGCGATCTACTTTGTTGCTAACCCCATCATTGTCCTTGTCTTTGGGAATACTTCTGAAAATAGGTACTTTAAGCATTACATAAGCATCGGCACTATAATTCTTTTTTGAAAAGAATGTGGATATTATACTGTTGGAACCGACCCACAATGGTCCTAACCTCAGACCCACACCAGCCAAAATATGGCCGTATTCATCGGCATGCAAGGGTAAGGCCGCACCAAACCACTTTATGTCATAACGAGGAGTGAGACTATAGGTAGTATAATAGTGTGTTTTTGAAATAATATTTGTGCCTTTTTTTAATGCTATAAACGGGCTGAAATTCAGATAAAAATTGCGCCCCATATTGTAATCAATCTGAAGACATAAAGCTGTGGGCAATCCCATTGAGTATGATTCAATAGCTGATTCGCTGAAATTAAATCGATTGCGAAGTGTGTCATTGAAATCTTCGATAGTGTTGATTTGGATATCTCCAATATTCCAGTCTGCTACGTCTGCGAAAAAGTCCTGACTATAATACCCTTTATGATATTTAATCCTGCCAATATCAAGCAGTGATATACCTACCTTCAATAAATATTTTTCTTTGTTTGCACGGTAAAGCCCTTCCTGTCCGTCCATTTTATATTTAAATTTATCGATATTTGGGCGATATTCGTATACAAAACCCAGGTCAAAACCAATCCCGGGGTCGCTTATTGCTTTAAAAGGATTAAATCCATCCTTCTCGAAATTCTCTGATAAACCATATTTTATTTCTGATTGAAACAATGAAAGTGTATCACTTCCGTCGAATTTATACCGGATGTTGTCGGCAAACATATAACCGGATGCCAGCCCCAACAAATATTTGGCTGTTATTCCAGCTTTAAAGAATTGCTTATCGCGGTTTGCAATCACTGTGGCAAAGGTGAAACCATATTCCATCCATGTATTGGCCTGAACATTGAAATTGGCATTAGAAAGCTCTTTATGAAGCAAAGGTTCATAGTTAAAATCATCATAAGCCAATCTTACAAAATCCTCGGTAATATTATCAGTATTGAAAATACCACGCAGACGCATTGTTAAGGCAATCGCACTTTTGTCGTTCAATGTTACCATAAATGAAGGCAGCACAACATGTGTTTCGATAAAAGCATCTTTATCCTTTCCATCGAAATTGGAATGAATGTATTTTTCTTTAAATTGATCTTCGTTCCAGGTGGAATGTTTAAACAAAACCTTATTGTCGAATGCAATAAAATTGTTGGTAGTCAGCGCGTCAATCCCCAAAAGAATCATGTCAAACCTATACCGTGAATCAGCAATCGATGCAGGTTGTGTAAGGATACCAGCAGAACCGGCATAATTACTTTGCGAAAACGGTAGAAACTCCTGAGCATATACGCCTGAAACAAAATTCATTACCAAAATTTGTATAAAGAGCAGTTGGCATAAAATACGTTTCATATTCGCAGATTTGGGATTATTGCTCAAATATAAGGTGAAATCAATGGAAACACAAGGCTTATTTCGACAGGATATATGTCATTTTGGTAATCGGACTAAAATATTTTAATGCAAAAGTTCAAGTATTACAGGTATTCCCTTTTCTGAATTGTAAATACTTGAAAATGTTGCATTTTCGGGATAAGGCACACTGACTAGCCTTTGATCTTTTTGTTGAAAAACAAGCCTGGGTGTAATATTGTGTTTTGATTTTAAAAACCCGATAAATTGAGGTTCATGTTCAAGAAGGGTTGACAGTGAGGTGAATGACCGTTTTCCTACCGGAACTTTCTCGAACAGGAAGGCTAAAGCTTCAGGCCAGAGTGACTCAACAATACCTGAGATTTCTTCAATGGTCAGGGCCAGGCCTGCCAGTAACCTGTGATGGTCAGAAATGAGCGTTAAAGCTATTTTCAGTTTACTGATATCAACAACCGAACAACTTTGACTTTTAATATCACATACCATTAGTGAATCAAATATAAATCTGATTTCACCCGATAAGCTTTCTTTATCAGATAGTTGTGTAAAGATATCGGATAGCAATGGCGCTTTCGCTAAAAAGGTTGGTAAACTGTATTGGTCCGAAACAAATTGAGGATCCAATTCTTTTTCGGTTCGGACCAGAAATACCTTTTCAGCCATTAAATATGCTTCGTTCTCTGGAATTTCAGCTTCTTTCAGGTATAAAGCAATGAGTGTAGGGGAAAACGGAAGGTTTGAAAGATAAAAGTAAACCGCCAGCATTATGGCATTTCCTTTGAAAAAAGCATTCTGGCTAAGGTTTAAAAGCATCGGCATAAATGCAGGGTCGCTGTGGTAAGCTATGCTGATAAACTCTTCATCAAAAACAAGATACTGTCCACTTTTGAATAAACTTACTGTTTCTGCATCGGCAAGGAGGATATTTAACAGATTAGAAGCATCGAGGACGATATAGAGTTTGCCAGGAACTATTGCATTCACAGGTTTTGGATTTGAAGCGTCGAATTATTATCTAATGGCTCGTTCGCCAAATATACGTTGTTATTCTCTCATTTCAGGTGATTGTTTATATTCGCACCGGAAAACCCACTATGACCTATATTGAACTTGAAAAACTGGTTTTAGACGCCATTGGCGATATGTACCCTGCTGAAGAAGCAAAGTCGGTGCAGCAATATTTGTTTTATGAACTGTTGAATTGTGAGCCGGCAGCCTATCTTCTGAAACGTACCTCCATGGCATCATCTGCAGATATTTTCGCTGTAAATCAGGCCATTGAGCAATTAAGGAAGGCCACTCCAGTTCAGTATGTTACAGGAAATGCATGGTTTTGTGGCAGGCTGTTTAAGGTAAACTGTAATGTTTTGATTCCAAGACCTGAGACTGAAGAATTGGTGTCGCTTATTCTTAAGAAACACGCTGCCAGCGATGGTTTAAAAGTATTGGATATTGGCACCGGCAGTGGAGCAATCGCTGTAAGTCTTGGGCTTGGGTTAACTGATTCCACCATTTCAGCAATTGATATAAGTACAGATGCACTTAAAGTTGCAATAGAGAATGCAGCACGGAACAAGGCAAAAGTTGAGTTTATCGAAGCGGATATTCTTAATCTGTCGAAACCAGAGTTTAATCTTACTTTTGACTTAATTGTCAGCAATCCGCCTTATGTACCTGAGCGCGATAAAAGAGAAATGCACCGGAATGTTCTAGATTGGGAACCCGGGCTGGCCTTGTTTGTGAATGATAACGACCCATTGGTTTTTTACAGACAGATAAGCTTACTTGCAACACAATGGCTAAGAAGTAAAGGAGAATTATGGTTCGAAATCCATGAAGACCAGTCAGATAATATTTCTTTATTGCTTCAAAAACTTGATTTTAAAGAGATTAAGGTTTATCGTGATTTCAGAAACCGAAACCGTTTTATTTCAGGGGTCAGATAATCAAATTAAATAAGAATATTACAAAACTTAACCTTTGGCAAAAGTTACATTCATTTTTTTTACAGATTTACTTTTATCTGGTTTTGTTATGTAAACCTTTTTTCTGAAAAGCTGTTACATAATGTATAAATTCCGGTTTTAATCCAAGAATGATGAAACAATTCGCAACAATCATAGTATCGTTGATGCTTTTTACAACTGGATTCAGTCAGTCTGCATCGCATTACTACAATATCCGGTTTACCGATAAAGGCATTGATAATCCGTTTAATCTCAGCAATCCTTCTGCATTTTTATCACAGGCAGCAATTGAACGCCGGATTATGCAGAAGATTCCTCTTGATTATTCAGATCTTCCCGTAAATCCGGTTTATCTGAATAACCTTAAAAATTTAGGACTTCAGATCGTTTATTCATCAAAATGGCTGAACACTGTTATTGTATCTTCAAATGATCCTGATCTGCCATCGAAGTTGAAAACAGTTCCATTCATTAAAACAATTGAGCGCGCTGAAGCACTGATGATCAGACAGAATGCTAAAGGTAAAAAGCAATTATTTGAACAGGAAGTTATTGAAAAATCCGGTAAAAGCCATAAAGGCTCTGCGCTGAAAAGCAGTAGTTCCTTTGATTACGGAGCATCCCTCAATCAGGTGCAAATGCTTAAAATTGACCAGTTGCACAGCATGGGTTTCACCGGAGCCGGAGTTACCATTGCTGTGATTGACGCCGGATTTAATAGTGCTGATGTTTTACCTGCATTTGATAGTTTAAGAATGCATGGACAAATAATGGGAACCAAAGATTTTGTTGAACCTGGTAACAATGTTTATAATACCTCCATAAGTGCGCATGGAATGATGGTTTTATCAACCATGGGAGGAAATTTACCGGGACAACTTATCGGCACCGCACCTTCAGCTTCCTATTACCTGCTTCGTTCCGAAGATGCTTTGGCTGAATACCTGATGGAAGAATACTATTGGGTTAATGCTGCTGAATATGCCGATTCAGTGGGTGCTGATATTATCAACTCTTCACTTGGTTATACCCAATTCGATAATCCTGCTGAAAATCACACCTATGCTGATATGGATGGCAATACAACGGTTGTTACAATTGGTGCTGATATGGCAGCAGCTAAAGGTATTTTGGTAGTGAATAGTGCCGGAAACTCAGGCAGCAGTGCATGGCTTTACATTGGTGCACCTGCTGATGGTGATAGCGTTTTTACGATTGGAGCAGTTGATCCGGGTGGTGCTTACGCTTCTTTCAGTTCAATAGGTCCCACCAGTGATGGTCGCATCAAGCCTGATGTTGCTGCGCAGGGAGTGAGTACAATAGTTGCTGTGATTCCAACAGGAATTGGAGGCGGAAGTGGTACTTCGTTCTCGTCTCCTTTAATGGCTGGAGCTTCTGCTTGCCTGTGGCAGGCAAATCCTACCTATTCAAATATGGAGCTAATAAACGCAATTAAACAAAGTGCTTCGCAGGCTAACAATCCCGATAATTATAAAGGGTGGGGTATACCTGACTTCGTTCAGGCAAATACCTTGCTCACATCCATTGGAACCGATCAAAAAATTATTCCCTTTACAACCTTGCATGCCTACCCGATTCCGTTTGTTAACAAAATCTATGTTGAAATAGAAAGCTCGTTACAGTTTGTAGCTGATCTGCGACTCATAAATTCAGTGGGTAAGTCGGTAAAAGCACTTAATGGTATAGAAATTAATAAAGGCAAAAACCTGATTGCATTCAGTGGTCTAGAAAATGTTGGAAATGGGATATACATGCTGCAGATAACCGATGGGCATTTTTCGGTAAGTGAAAAAATTATGAAATAGACTGTTTAAAATTTTCTGACAGTATCGAAGAATCCGGCTAATACCGGATTTTTTTATTGATATACAAGAGGTTAAAGTCGGAATTCTAAGTTTATATCCTTTTATGCTTGCAATTTTACGCGATTCTTTACCCGGTTATAGGGTATAGCTAACATATTCCGGTTTATGATTGCTAGGACTGTAGGACAGTGAGGTTATTATTTCAGGTTAATAAAAGCTAAATTGATTACATGCTCTTTGAACTAATCATAAATAGCGAACAACTTATGTATTAATTATGATTATTTTCAATTTAAGTCCATATATTACAATTGTAATTAGTGCAATTTATTTGCACATATCCTATATAACTGATATTATATTTATTACCTCAAATAATCTAGAATATACACATGTAACAAGTTAGTTAATTTACAGATGTAATATACTTCTTGTATACAAACGTAAATTTATAATTATATGTGTTACGAATGTAACATTAATAAATTGGTGAAAATTATGCTTACAATTGTAAATAGATGTAATTTGATTAATTATTTTTTATATAAATTATATATGACATATATCCAGTGTATTAGATGTATTAAATAAATTAATACTTTAAATAAATGAGTTTTAGGATCAAAATTCTAAAACACAAATAATATATATATAATGTACACAATATTAAATATATAAGAAATATAAGTAAAGTTATACTTTAATAAAAATGAACTTTTAATCAGTTTACACTTTTAACATATTAATTTACCTGATATGATGTAATTACTTACCTTTGCAGTAATTACAAATGTAAATTGATATGAATGACCGGATAGCATTGCTACTTAAAGCACGAAATATTTCACCATCGCAGTTTGCCGACGACATGGGCGTTCAACGGTCTGGTATTTCTCATATACTAAATGGTAGAAATAAACCGAGTCTGGAGTTTATTCAAAAGTTGATAAAACTCTATCCCGACGTAAGTATGAATTGGATTTTATTTGGAGAAGGTCCAATGATGAACTCGTTTAGCACCGACAACTCTGGTTTTGGAAAAACTCCTTCAAATGCCGTTTCCGAGACCAGGTCTAAACCAGTTGTGATGGACTTATTTGCAGGGCAGGTGGACGATGATAACTCAGAGGCTGCAGATATGGAGGAAAAAGGCCATGAAATCGCAGCTATACCTGAAGAGAATCAATCAGTTACCATCAGTTCAGACATTCACCGGATTGATAGCGAAAAAAATCAGGAATTGAAAGTATCAGTACCTTTGCATGAACATGCTCCGGAGCCCAAGAAACATGATGAAACACTAACCTTTGAGGAAAGCAATAAAAAACCGGTTACCCAAAACACAGGTAACCGGAAAATCGAAAAGGTTCTTATTTTTTATTCAGATCAAACATTCAGTGCTTATGAGCCTGAATCCAAACCTTAGCATTGCTCGAGTGCAGAAAAGAAGAATGATGATTCTTTAATTGCATTTTCATCACTATCGGATCCATGAACAGCGTTATATTGTACCGACTGTCCAAAATGCTTTCTGATGGTACCGTCTGCAGCATCAGCCGGATTAGTAGATCCAATCAGCTTCCGGAAATCTTCCACAGCGTTTTCTTTTTCAAGTACCGCAGCCAGAATACTCCCTGACGACATAAATGCCACCAGATCTTTGTAGAATGGGCGTTCCTTGTGGACCTCGTAAAACTTTCCGGCTTCTTCTTCCGAAAGTTTAACCACCTTAGCTGCTACCAGGCGAAAGCCACCCTGTAAAATCATGTCAAGAATTTTGCCGGTGTGTTTATTTGCAAAAGCTTCCGGTTTCACCATGGTAAACGTAATATTACCTGCCATACTTCAATAAGTTAAAATTTTAGTAAAAGTACAATTATTATTAAAACAGCCCAATTAACAATAATTTCTAATTTTGTGTTCAAAATCAATTAAATAAATCTGCCTTGCGAAAATTCGATCAGCTGCAAATTACAGGGATTTCAACACTATTATCCCTGCCCCGGAAAATTGTAGTAACATCGCACTACAACCCTGATGGAGACGCCCTTGGATCATCATTTGCACTCACAGCTATTCTGCGTAAGGCAGGTCACTCTGTTACCACAATCATACCGAATGATTATCCTGATTTTTTAAACTGGATGCCGGGAAGTTCTGAGGCTGTTATTTACTTCCATGCTTCAAAAAAATCGGATATCCTGCTCCGCGATGCTGAAATTATTTTTAGTCTCGATTACAATGCATTTTCAAGAGTCAATTTGTTTACTGAACAGTTATCGAAATCAGAAGCAGTTAAGGTGCTGATAGATCATCATTTGGAGCCTGAAAATACCTTCGATTACTCTTTCTCGATTGTTGAAACCTCATCCACTTCAGAGTTGGTTTATGACTTTATACAGGCTGTTGGACTCACTGAACTTATTGATAAACAAATTGCCACCTGCCTTTATGTTGGTATAATGACAGATACTGGATCATTCAGCTATGCCTGCAATTATCCTGAAACCTATCAAATAGTGGCCAATCTGGTTCAAAAAGGCATTGATACGGAGCGCATTCACAGGTTGGTGTATGATACATACTCCGAAAGCAGAATGCGGTTATTAGGTTACTGCCTTGCCGAAAAAATGGTAGTACTGCCTCAGCTTCACACTGCCTATATCTGGCTTACTATGAGTGATCTTGAACGGTTTAAATTCCAGCCTGGTGATACCGAGGGTGTTGTAAATTATGCGCTTTCAATAAGAGACATCAGCCTTGCTGCATTGTTTACTGAAAAGAACGACCGTGTCCGGATTTCTTTCAGATCAAAGGGCAGCTTTTCGGTGAACACATTTGCCCGAGAGCATTTTTCAGGAGGCGGCCACCGAAATGCGGCAGGGGGTGACTCCTTTCTTAATATGGATGCAACACTTCAAAAATTTGAAGAATTACTCAGCAACTATTCTAATCAGCTCAACCATGCAGCAGCGGAAGCAGCTTCCACCGATTTTATTTAGTTTTTCTGCCAAAACAATTTACGTTATCCTGGTATTGGCAGGTGTATTAACCGCCTGTAATCAAAATCAGGATAAAAAATTGCCTGAAAACCAGACTGACCAGAAACAACTACGTGAAAATCTTATCAATGCCAACAAACAAGCGGTAAAGGCAGAATCTCAGCAAATTGATGAGTACATCCGCAGGCATCAATGGCAAATGCAGAAAACTGGTTCCGGCTTGCGGTATACTGTTTACCAGGAGGGCACAGGAGAAAAGGCCAGGGTAGGTAAAATTGCAGTTCTAAAATACTCGGTTTCTCTGATTGATGGAACTCAGATATATTCTTCGGAAGAAAAAGGAGTTAAAAGTTTTGAAATCGGACACGGGGGAGTTGAGGGTGGTCTTGAGGAAGGAATATTATTATTGAGGGTCGGCGACAGAGCGAAATTTATCCTACCTTCGCACCTCGGTTTCGGGCTGCTGGGCGATCAGGATAAAATACCTCCGAAATCGACTTTAATTTACGATATTGAGCTGCTTGCCCTGCGCTAAACATCTGTTTCATAAAACAATCCCAATCAGAATGAAGTACTCAAAAATTTCACTGCTTGTTTTAATGGCAGCAACCATTATTGGTTCAATCTCATGCTCTAAACATCCGGGTTTTAAAAAAACCAGTGACGGTTTGTATTATAAGTTTCACACCAGAGGCGACGACACTACAACCGTCAGAAATGGTATGATACTTACTCTTTCTCTAAAATACGCGATTAATGATTCTACGTTGTTTAATTCGGCTACATTGCCTGATGCTTTCCAGCTCCCGCAAAGTGAAGTCACTTATAAAGGTGACTTATATTCAGGGCTTGCACTGATGAAACCTGGCGATAGTGCAACTTTTATTACCAGTGCTGATTCATTTTTCCTTAAAACCATCCGTTTGCCTCAGATGCCTGATTCAGCTTATGTAGGTAAGGATATCATTTTCAACATAAAATTAATTAAAGCTCAAACACAGGAGCAAATAGAAAAGGAAAAGCAGGAGGAGCTGGCTGTGCTCAAAGGAGAGGAGCAAGGTAAACTTGATGCATATCTGAAAGAGAATAACATTACCACTGCACCGCTTGCTTCAGGTATTTATTTTATAGAAACAGCCAAAGGCACCAGTGCAAAACCTAAAACTGGGGATATTGTAAGTTTCCATTTTAAAGTTGGTAACGTTAGTGGCAAGCAGTACTTTTCATCTTACGATCAGGGTGAACCAATGCGTTGGGAATGCGGCAAGGATTTTGACAATCCCGGAGCTACTGAGGCTCTCAACATGATGTCTAAAGGCGCTAAGGCCAAAGTGATTGTGCCTTCACAACTTGCATTTGCCGAAAAGGGTCGCGGTAAAATGGTTGATCCCTATACCACCATGGTTTATGAGTTTGAAATTTTGGATTTTATGCCAAAAGCAAAATACGAAAAAGAGCAGGCCGACAAGCAAAAAGCAGCTGACGAAGCCAGAGCAAAGGCTAAAGCCGATGAATCTGTGATACTCGAAAAGTACATTAAGGATAACAAAATCACCGTTAAACCAACTGCAAGCGGCCTGTATTATATCGAGACCAAAAAAGGTACCGGTGAATCACCGGTTGCCGGGAAAACCGTTAAAGTGCATTATACCGGCACTCTGCTGAATGGAACCAAGTTTGATTCTTCACTCGACCGCAAACAGCCTTATGAGTTTGTGCTTGGTCAGGGAAGTGTAATTAGAGGCTGGGACGAAGGTATTGCCCTTATGAAAAAGGGTGGTAAAGCCCGGTTAATCATTCCTTCATCTTTGGGTTATGGTGAAAACGGGCGCATGCCGACCATTCCGCCCAGCGCTACGCTGGTTTTTGATGTAGAACTTATAGATGTTAAATAATATAACAATTAAAACTGAAACAGGCTGCCTTCCTCATGGTAGCCTGTTTTTTTTATTAAATAGGTTAATCAGGCTCTTTTCGCCCTTTCCCAATTTACTGTTTGCCGGCCTTTTATAAAACGACGGAAACCAAGAAATACCGATAAGTTCATAATAAAAAAGTAATATGGCACAAACAACACTTTTATTTTTATATTCCGGTTTTCGAGGTACCATCCCATAAGAGCCGCCAAATAAAATACGATCTGGACCCAAAATAACAGCGTATAAAATGTGAAACTATTAAAACCCTCAAGAAATGCGAGCAGAAGATTGAGAAGAAATATAAACGGGAGTGCTAAAGGGGCTATTGTCCAGCGCAGAACCCTGTGTGAAATGTACTGAAATGACAATACACCGTATTTGAAAATATTCAGCAATGCGCTCAACCTCACAACACTTTGCAGACCTCCGGCTGAAATTCTAATTTTGCGTTTTAGTTCTTCTTCAACATTGGCCGATGAAGTTTCAGTCGCGTTAGCATCTGGCTCATACCGGACTATATATCCTTGTTGTGTAATTCGCATTGTGAGAATAAAATCATCGAGCAAGGTATCTTTCTCAACATCCTGAAATAGGCTGGTTCTAACCGAAAAAAGCTCTCCTGCAGCACCTACAACCGAATAAAGCTCTGAATCAAGCCTTTTAAGAGTTGATTCATATTTCCAGTAAATACCTTCGCCAGCACCGGCAGCTACATCTTTCGATTTGGTGGCAATTCTTTTTTCACCTGCAACACCACCAACCTTAGGATTGGCATAATGCCTTATAATATTGCGAACCGCATCGGGATTCAGCATCGTATTGGCATCAGTAAAAATTACAAATGGAGTGCTAACCAGCTTCATTCCGCGGTTCATAGCTCCAATTTTACCAGCGCGTTCAGGCTGATGATATACTTTAAGTCTTGGGTATGTTTTCAGCAAATCTGGTGTGCCGTCATCCGATCCGTCGGTAACCCATACAAGGTGAAGTTTTTCTTCGGGGTAATTAAGTGCAAATGAATTCTCAACTTTAGCTTTAACATAATCTTTTTCATTGTAAGCGGCTACAAAAAGGGTAACCTCCGGCTCAAAATCCTCATTCCAACTTAAGGCTGTCTTTCGAAGTATGCGTTTTAGTCTTACAAGTAGAAACAATAAAATCCCATATCCGACATAAGCGTAAAAAACCAGGAACACAAGAACCCAGAAAGCAATCGTTGCAGCTGTCATAGCTTATTAGGTTTAAGTTTTCAAATTGATATCCAAATAATAAAGAAGTAATGCCTAACTCAAATAAAATCAGGCAAAGGCTCACATCCGGCAATAAACCATGAATTTCTCAAATCTGGTTTATTATAAATCATTGGTTTCTTATCGGGCCAGGTAATTACCGTAATGCCAGCAGCTCTGGCAATGGCATGACCAGCTGCTGTATCCCATTCCATGGTCGGCCCTAAACGTGGATAAAATTGAGCAGAACCTTCTGCCAAATGACAAAATTTAAGCGAACTACCGGCTGAAACAATTTTTACATTTGAAATCCTGCCTTCGATTTTTTTAATAATATCAGCAGTTTCTCCTGATAAATGTGACCGGCTTACCAAAATCGAAAAGCCATTATTTACCATTATTTCAGGAAGCTTTACTGATATTTTTTGAATATGATGTAATGATGATATTTTATCCAAATTAATGTCTTTTGTTATAATAGTCCTGAAGGCTCCTGATTGGATGGTTGAAAAGTACAGCGCGCCTGTAACAGGAACATAAATTACCCCGGCGATTGGTTGCTGATTATGAATAAGAGCAATATTTACAGTAAATTCACCATTGTGCTTAATAAATTCTCTGGTTCCATCAAGCGGGTCTATTAACCAGAAATATTCCCATTTAGAGCGCACTTCATAAGGTTGATGACAACCTTCTTCACTGAGAATTGGTATTCCAAGAGGCTTTAACTTATTTTCGATTATAGAATGAGCTGCAAGATCGGCAGCTGTGAGTGGACTCGCGTCAGCCTTCAATTCAACACTGAAATTACCCTCGTAAATTTCAATTATCCTGATTCCGGCACTTACCGCCGAACTTACTGCCTCAAAAGTTAATTGCTGTATATTAAATTTCATGATTTCTAGTTTCGTGTAAATGTAATAACTTTATAAATCATTCAACTGTTCTATAATGATAAAAATGGACTAATATGGGAATAAAGTCCCATAATGGATTTATTTATTTTGAATTGATCTATTTAATATTCTGATATTAAATACAATAGTGATATGGCAGTTAATTTGATTTAAAAAAAAACGAATATCAAAGCATATCTGGTTACTGTATTAAATTTCATCCAATTAAATGCATTTAACCAGTTATTTATTGAAAAAAAAGTTATTAATCTTCACAACATTAACAATTAAAACTCTTTTCAAATGCGAAACAAATCAGTGTACTTGCTCTTTGTCGGGCTTACAATAGCCTCGGGGTTGGCATCGTGCGTTAAAGATCACACTGTCGACAATCCGGATAACACAGTTAAATTTGAAGACCTTAAAGTCTCACCGGATTTTAATTTTGAAACCACTACTGAGCATTCTTTTACAATTTCTGCTCAAGATAATCTAAATAATGCTGTAGCCAAAGTAAGATTTGACATTTACACTGCTCTTCCTGACTCGGGAGGAGTAATATTGGCCAGTGGTGCTACAAATAATGAAGGAATATTCAGTGGTAAGGTTAAAGTGCCTTCAGATTTGGAAACTGTTTGTATTAAAACCAGTTATATTGGATTTCCTAGCGATCTGATGGTTGATATTGTTGATAACTCCATTATTGCCACCTATGGAGGCAAGCAAAAATCTTTGAATGTGAACACTTCTAAGGGTGGCTTCAAATCAGGTGTTAAAAATTCAGCTGGCGTACCACTTGCTTATCTTGGAACATTTAACAGTCAAGGGGTTCCAAACTACTTAATGCCTCAAAACGATCCTATAAGCCAGTCATTTCTGAATGATGTAAATGCATCGTTGCCTGAGTACAGACCTGTTCCAACCTATAATCCTGAGTATTTGGATGCTGGAAATCAAACGACCTTATCTCTAGTTCAGGAATCTGACGTTTGGGTAACATTTGTGCATGAAGGGGCCGGCTACAGAAACGTGCTTGGTTTTTATACCTACGATGCCAACAATCCTCCGGCAACTGTTAACAATATTAGCGCAATCACAATTATATTTCCTAACGTTTCGTTTGTCGGAAGCGGTGGTGGTTTGGTTTCAGGTAATAAAGTTCATTTGGGAACCTTTCCACCTAACACAAAGATTGGCTGGGCAGTTCTTCAGAATGCTTTTAATGGGACTATAAACCCGAATGCTACAACATTTTATTCGGATAAATGGTTAAATCCTGAGGTAAATCCCAATCTTAAGCAACATACTGTTCAATTGCTGGACCCGGGTCGTGATATTGTACTTCTCTCCTTCGAAGATTTGAGGCGTGATGGTTCATGTGATAATGACTTTAATGATGCAATCTTTTATGTAACTGCTAATCCGGTGGAAGCAATACAGTACACCCCAATGCCTTTAATCACTTACATCAATCCGGATAGCGATGGAGATGGCATCCCAAATAATTTTGATGAATTTCCTACAGATCCAGCCAAGGCATTCATAAGCTACTATCCGGGGAGTACAACTTATGGCACATTGGGTTTTGAAGATTTATGGCCAGGAAAAGGAGACTATGATTTTAATGATCTGGTAGTAAAATACCGTTTTCAGATTATTACCAATGGAAACAATGAAGTAGTGCAATTAAAGCCAACTTTTATTCCTGAAGCTATGGGTGCTAGTCTTAATTCGGGATTTGGATTCCAGTTGCCCATGACCCCAAGCGGGGCCATACAAAGTGTTACAGGGAGTATGCTCACTCAAAATTATATTAACCTTTCAGCTAACGGAGCTGAAGCCGGACAATCAAAAGCAACGTTCATAGCATTTGATAAAGCACTGGCAACTTTTCAAAGTTTTTCAGGTCAGAATCCTCAGGGAATGTCAGGAATAAATACTGTACCAGGGGGAATGACAGGTGTGCCTGATACCATAAGGATGGTAATTAATTTTGTTAATCCGCTTAATGCAGCTGCCATCGGACAGGCTCCTTACAATCCTTTTATTTTTGTGGATTACGATCGTGGCCATGAAATTCATCTTCCCGATTTTCCACCAACTGATTTGATGAACAACAGCTATTTTGGTACCTTTAACGATGACAGCAACCCCACTACCGGACGGTATTACAAAACAATCAATAACCTTCCATGGGCCATGAATATTATTGATCCGTTTGATTATACTGTGGAGAAAAATCAAATCAGTCAGGCTTATACTTATTTTAATTCATGGGCCACTTCATCTGGTTACAGTAACAAAGATTGGTATAAGAGTTTTAATGGGTATAGGGTTACAAGCAAAATTTTTATTCAGAATTACTAGCATTATTTTTTTGAAAAAAATGAGCTGCCATACATTTTGGTAGCTCTTTTTTTATTAATTTAACTTACTTTATAGCATAACTGTAATTAATAAAAGCAGCACGCATGGCAAATGCTGCTTACACTGTTTAAAATGCTGACATCTCAGGTAAAGGCGGGTTCTGAATATGAACATTAAAATTAAAAAGGTTGGAATCATTAGTATTGTGTTAATGAATTTCCTTTGCTGTAATAATTTCACTTCTGCTCAGGAAGATAGAAGAAGATTTAATCCTCTTGAAGATCAGATTGCTGATTTTCTTCCTTCCTTATCAGAGTTACTCGACTCAGCCGTGATTAATGATCCCTATGTTGATTTCAGGCAATATGCCACTGAAATTAATAAAAAGAATCTTATTAGCACCAAACGTAATTGGAGCCGTACTTTAGGAGTTCAGGCTGACTTTAGGTACGGTACCTTTGATAATTATTCGATCAATGATGCCGCTGGTTCAAATCCTTCAGTGTTATACGCCACCCGCACTGAGTTTAAGTTTGGTTATGCTGCTTACATAAATTTTCCGCTATATGAGCTGTATAACCGCCATAATCTTATTGAATTAAACAAAATTGAAATTGAACAGGCACGAAGTATGGTGAAAGTGCAACAAAATCAAAGAAGAGAAACGCTTATCAGACAATACAACGACTTAATTCTGGCTCATGAACTTTTTAAAATCAAGGCCAAATATCTCGAAACGTCACGCATCAACCTCCAGATGGTTGAAAAAGAATTTGTTAATGGCGTGATTTCTGTAACTGAATTTGCCAGGTTATCTGAAATCGCTTCAAGGACAGAGGCTGATTATGTTTCGGCAAAAAGCAATATGTTAACTGCTTTTATGTTGCTTGAAGAAACTGTTGGAATGAAATTTAATATTTCGAAAGATATCCGTTAGCATTATGAAAATAATTGATTTTATCAGGCTTATAGGAAAACACACAGTGTTGTTGTTGATTACACCCATTTTAATGGCCTCACTTGTTGTTTTTCTAACCCGTAATCCAACCTATACGTTTTCATCTGAAACAACACTATACACCGGAATTGCATCTGGTTCAAGCATTGAAATGGATAAATCGCTAAATTATTACGCTACGAATACGGCTTTTGAAAACCTGATTAATATTATCAAATCGCGTGAAACTCAGCAGGAAGTTGCTATCCGACTTCTTGCAACACACCTGATGCTAGACGAATACGATCCAGCATTTTTATCCAAAAACTCCTATACATCGCTTAAAGCAATAACACCTCCTTATATTGAGAAACTTATAGCACATAAAAAAATACAATCAAAAGCAACACGATCACCACTACAAGATACAATTTCTGAAGCCGAGTCCGAAAGTTCAAATGTTCGAATGAGCAACAAACTAAAAGAGGATGATTCATTGCGCTTACAGCTCCAACAACTCCAAAACTCTTTCTCATTCAGCGATTTAGATAGTTCGAGAAGGCTGCTTCCAAAATCCATTGATGTGGCTTTGTATGAGCAAACAGTAAGCAACCTCACTGCTTTTATGACTAGCAGCGATACAAATTTTATTTATAAACTACTCAATTTTACCAATCCGCATTATTCAATAAAAGCAATATCTGCTGTGAATGTTCAGCGGATGGGAACCAGCGATCTGGTTAAAATAAAGTATGATTCTGATGATCCCGGAATTTGTCGTCAAACATTAGCATTAATGACAGATGTTTGTATTAAAAACTTTAAGGATATAAAAGAAAACAGAAGTGATGCAGTTGTTAAATACTTTGAGCATCAGTTAAAGCAGGCCGCCATCAGACTAAAGCTTGGAGAAGATAAATTGCTGGACTTCAACAAAGACAACAATATTATTAACTATTACGAACAAAGTAAAGCCGTTGCCATAGTTAAAGAAAATCTGGATGTAGATTACAATAACAAAAGAATAAAGCTTGCCGGTTTATTGGCAGGTATCAAAAGAATTGAGGAGAAACTCAATAATCAGCAGCAGGTGCAGTTAAAGAGTTCGTATATACTTGAGCAGCGAAACAAACTGAGTGAGATCAATACAAAAATTGCTACGCTCGAGATTGTTGGCGGAGAGAACTTAAACAATATCGATCAGATTGCCGAATTGAAATCCCAGGCTAAAAAGATTGAAGAACTCATAAGGAACGGCGTATCTGACCTTTATACTTATGGTAATTCAACTGAAGGACTGCCTGTTACTAAACTGTTGAATGATTGGATTTCAAATGTTGTGGATTATGAAGATACCAAGGCCGGATTGAAAGTACTGGGTGACAGAATTGCTGAATTTCAGAAGCAATATGAAATTTATGCACCGGCCGGGGCTAACATAAAAAGAATAGAGCGAGAGATTAATGTTAGTGAGCAGGAATTTCTTGAGTTGTTGCATGGCTTGAATCTGGCAAAACTTAAAATGCAGGATGTAGAATTATCTTCAAGTATTAAAGCTGTTGATCCTCCTTATTTCCCCCTTTCTCCAAATCCAACCAAGAGAGCTATTTTTGTTATTGTTGGTGCATTTTTTGGTTTTATTATAGTATTAGTAACTATTCTGGCGCTCGAATATTTTGATGGTACTCTAAAAAATGCTACCCGCGCTTCAAAAGTTATCGGACTTAAATCAGGCGGTGTATTTCCAAAGATATTACTTAAAACCGGTGGCTTAAATTTTGTTTTTATAGTGAACCGGTTGATTGAATTTATTGTTCAGCAAATAGAACTAGATAGTCATAAGGTTGACCACCGGCCTTTTACTATAATGCTGGTTTCATCACAAGGTAAGGAAGGGAAATCAACTTTGCTAATGAACCTGGCAGTCAAGTTCAAATCAAATGGAAAAAAGGTTGTAGCACTTAATTATTCGACTGAATCACTCAAACTACAGGAAGAGAGCCAGATGGGTTATCCACCAGATTTTCTTTCAAATTACAAACCTGATAAGAAAGTAAAGCAAAAGAAATTCTCAATCCTTGGTTGGATTTTTGGTTATCCTGATAAAAGAATTAATTACAACAGTGAATTTCTGGCACCTCCATCCGAGGTGTTATCGCCCGAAGAATACTATATCTATGACATTAATAAATTATATTATTCATCAAAGACCGTAGTTCAACTTGCAAGTGATACTGGTGTAAAAGCTTTGCAGGATATTGATATCCTGCTTCTTGAAATACCTGCTATTTTATATTATTCATTTCCTACAAGTCTGCCAGCTTCCGCTGATTGCTCTTTGCTGGTTTGCAGGGCTAACAGAGAATGGTCAGATGCAGATGCCAAGGCATTGAAAACATACGCCGGATTTTCGACAAATTCTCCGCTGCTCGTTTTAAATGGAACCGATGTTGAAGAACTTGAATCGGCATTGGGTGAACTTCCGAAAAAACGCGGTTTTTTCAGACGTAAATTAAAACGTATTCTACAATTCCAGTTTTTTAGTCGCCAACAGATTTAAACCAGCCAAAATGATGAGGTTCAAGAAACTGTTACAAGAAGATAACTTTTTATCGCTTACCGGTAACCTTATCATTGCTGTGTTTGGCTTTGCTGGGTTTGCTCTGCTCGCCAGAAGCTATGATACTGATACGTTTGGACAGTGGGTATTGTATGTTTCGTCGGGTGCATTTATCGAAATGTTTCGTTTTGGTATTACCAATACTGCCATAATACGATACTTGTCAGGCGTTACTTACGACGAACGGATCAGCTTTATAGGTTCAAATTACCTTATAGGCTCCATTGCTACCATAGCCATCATGCTGCTTTTATGGGTAATATTGTTATGTTTTCCCTTGCCCATAAAGTCGGCGGGCTATGAATTGTTCTTTTACTGGTATCCAATCCTCGCACTGGTTAACTTACCTTTAAATTCAGCATTGGTTATATTACAAGCCGATCAAAAGTTTGGTAAAATTCTTTTGCTCAGGTTTATCCCTAATGCCAGCTTTTTTATTGTAGTGCTTTTTAACTACCTTACTTTAAATCTTGCGCTAATTTATCTGATTTGGATTCAAATAGCTATTTACCTGCTTACTTCTTTACTTTGTATGATTTCAGGTTGGGATGGATTACAGTTCTTTAAAAAGGCATCGGGCAAAACCAACAGGCTCTTACTTAATTTTGGAAAATATACCACATTTACACTCATAGGGTCAAACCTATTAAGAAGTGCTGATACGCTCATAATCAGTTTAAGTCCCATGGGAACAGCCGCTGTGGCATTGTACAGTATTCCTATGAAATTAATTGAAATACAGCAGATTCCATTAAGGAGTTTTGTTGCCACTGCATTTCCTAAGCTATCTAAAGCAAGTATTCAGAATGATATAGCTGAAGTGAAGAAACTTTTCTATACTTATTCGGGTGCAATGACCATTTTATTCATTTTTATCAGTTTATTTTCTTTCGTTTTTGCTGAATTCCTTGTTCGTATTCTGGGAGGTGAAAATTATCTGGGAACTGATCCTGTAACCGGATTTAACACTACTGTTATAGTTAGAATTTTTGCCATTTATGGTCTATTACTTCCTATTGACAGAATGACAGGTGTTGGGCTTGATAGTATCAACCGACCTAAATTAAACTTTATCAAGGTGTTGTTTATGGTAATTGCTAATGTTACAGGTGATATCATTGCTGTATTTATTTTTAAATCACTAGCTGCGGTTGCAGTGGCTTCCATTGCATTCACACTGGTGGGAATTCTCTTAGGGTATTTGTTTATCGATAAGTATCTTCAATTGGAAGCCTCGAGAATTTATGCTGAAGGAATAGAATTTTATATGCATTATTATAAAAAGTTCAGAAGAAGGCCGGTATAATGCGATCTGCCATATCTTTGTAAAAGATGAAAAATCCTTATGACAGAATAATCGGTTCAGCCAGAATATCTTCACCCATAATTTTGGTCGCATTGTTAGGTTTTTTAAGCCTGTCAATGTACTTAATTGCCACTTCAGGGCTTGTTGCAGCAGTTGGATTAATCCTTCTCCCATTCTTCTTCATTTATTTTGTAATGCTCTTTACCTTTCCGGTTGTCGGTTATTACACTTCGATAGTTTTATCATTTCTCCTTTTAGGACTGGCACGATATATTAAAGGGGTTCAGGTTGGAATGGCCATGGATGGAATACTTGTACTAACATACATTGCTCTGATTTTTAATCGTTTTAAAGATAGAGTAGATTGGAGCCCGGCTAAAAAAGATATAACATTATTGGCAACAATCTGGTTTGGGTATGGCATGTTGGAAGTGGTTAACCCCGAATCTCAAAGTGTAGCCGCATGGCTGGCAGGTATGCGTGGTGTTTCACTTTATATGTTTTTAATGATACCCTTGGCTTTGATACTAATTGATTCGAAAAGAAAGATAGACATTTTTTTTATTATCTGGGGCGTTATGTCAATTCTGGCAACCCTAAAAGGAATCATGCAACTAACCATAGGCGTGGACCCGTTTGAACAGCAGTGGCTTGATGAGGGAGGGGCAATTACCCATGTGCTTTTCGGAAAACTTCGTATCTTTTCTTTTCTGAGTGATGCCGGTCAGTTCGGAGCAAATCAGGGCTACAGTGCAGTTGTTGCCGGAATTGTAGCGTTAGCTGAAGACAGAAAGAAATATAAAATTTTCTTCCTTGTGGTGGCAGTTCTGGGTATTTATGGAATGCTTATATCAGGCACTCGCGGTTCAATAAGTGTACCGTTCGCCGGATTTGCCCTTTATTTTATCCATCGAAAAAACAAAGCCGTGATGCTAAGTGGCTTTATTGCTCTGGTAATAGTATTTGTTTTTTTTAAATATACTACTATTGGTCAGAATGTTGATCAAATCAGACGAATGAGAACTGCTTTCGACCCCAATGATGCATCGTTGCAGGTAAGGCTGGAGAATCAAAAAAAGCTAAAAGTGTATCTTGCTACCCGTCCTCTTGGAGGAGGAATCGGGCATGCCGGAGTTAAAGCGAAAAAATATCTTCCGAACGCCTTTTTATCGAATGTTGCTACAGATTCATGGTATGTGCTTATTTGGGCCGAACAGGGCATTATTGGTTTGATGTTACACTTGTTTATCTTATTCTATGTTTTAATAAAATCGTCATATTTAATAATGGTAAAAATACGTGACCCGATTCTAAAATGGAAAATGTCGGCAATGGCATCAGGCTTGTTTGGAGTTATGGTGGCTTCTTACGGAAACGCTGTGTTGGGTACTATGCCAACAGGTATGCTAGTATATACTTCAATGGCATTGCTATTAAACTCTGAAAAATTTGATCAGAATCCGATTATATCAGAAGCAAATGTCGACTTGGATGCAAACAAAAAGTAAAAAGTTTCACTTTATTTCCTATAATATATCCTAAAATCTTTAAATAAGGTGAAACTTTAATTGTTTTTAATCACTAAACTTTTATTTCTTATAAATCTGCAGATAGAAATTACATTTTACACATTAAATCAGGTTACAATTGGTACCGATTTCCATTAACTAGAGTAAATAATTACGAAAATGGAATATCCTCTTGTTTCAGTAATTACAGTTAATTACAACCACCCTGAAGTAACCTGCGAGCTTCTTAAAACACTCAGGCGAATTACCTATCCCAACATAGAAATCATTGTAATTGATAACGCATCGCCTACCGATGACCCCTCAATGATTACTGATAATTTTCCTGAAGTGATTTTTGTGCAGAACGAGGTGAATCTTGGCTTTGCTGGCGGTAACAACATCGGCATAAAACAAGCAAAAGGTAAATATGTGTTGTTCATCAATAACGACACGGAGGTTGAACCTGATTTTCTTGAACCGCTCGTTTTAAAGTGCCAGAATGATTCTGCCATAGGTGGCGTGAGCCCCAAAATTATGTTTTACCATTCACCCGGAGTATTGCAATATACTGGCCAGGCACCTATTAATAATTATACAGTAAGAAGTCATGGATATGGGCATGGTATGCCTGACCATGGTCAGTTTGACAAAGATAGCCTGACCTATTTTGTTCACGGTGCAGCAATGCTGATACCCATGGATGTGATTAAAAAAGTGGGCATGATGGCTGAAATCTATTTTCTTTATTACGAAGAGCTCGATTGGGGCGCTAGAATACGCAAAGCCGGATATGAACTCTGGTATGTACACAATTCAAAGATTCACCATAAAGAATCGATCTCTACAGGAAAGGAAACGCCGTTTAAAACTTATTACATAAACAGGGCACGCATTATCTACCTTCGCCGCAATACCTTTGGTTTTCCTTTTTTAATTGCATGCATGTATCTTTTGCTGATTTCTGTTCCTAAGAATTTTACAACCTTTTTGCTTAAAGGGCAAACAAAGCATCTTTCGGCTTACCTGAAAGCAATTAGTTGGCATCTTCGACATTTAACTGATAACTCAGTTCATTCAAACCCAATGCTGTAAAAACTTAAACCATGGATGGCATTCTGATTTTAAAAATATTTAACATTATTCAGATTCTGATAATTGCTTTTTTGGGCTTATCAGGCTTTTACATTTTTATCTATGCGTTTGCAGGGTTGTTTTACAGGATACCTAAATCTTCAGGTGAAGTTCAGGTAGATCGTATGATTGCTGTTTTGATCCCAGGCTATAAAGAGGATAATGTGATAGTAGAAGTTGCTGAAGATGCCTTAAATCAAAATTATCCTAAAGATAAATTTGAGGTTGTTATCATAGCCGATTCTTTCAAACCTGAAACTATTGCAGCACTTGGTAAATTGCCAGTTAAAATTGTAGAGGTAAGTTTCGACAAGAGCACCAAATCCAAGGCATTAAATAAAGCTATGTCTGAATTGGGCAACCATTATGAGATTGCAGTTGTTCTGGACGCTGACAATTTGATGGCTCCTGACTTTTTGCAAAAAATAAATGCAGCATTTAACAATGGCTTTATTGCAGTGCAGGGCCATCGCACAGCTAAAAACATGGATACTCCACTGGCAATACTTGATGCAGCCAGTGAAGAAATAAATAATCACATTTTCAGAAAAGGCCATAGGGTGCTAGGACTTTCATCTGCAATTATCGGTTCTGGAATGGCTTTTAATTACAGATATTTTAAGGAACTTATGAGCAAGGTTCATGCAGTGGGTGGATTTGACAAAGAGATTGAACTTAAGATGCTAAAAGAAAGACACACCATTGAATATTTGGATAACGCCTTGGTTTATGATGAAAAAGTACAAAAGGCTGAAGTGTTCTCAAATCAGCGGCGCAGGTGGCTTTCAGCGCAGTTTCATTATTTTCGCAAAGATTTTCTTACCAGTTTTTGGCATCTTATATCGAAGGGCAATATAGACTACTTTGACAAGGCTTTGCAATTTATTCAGCCACCCCGCGTGTTGCTTCTTGGTTCGGCTTTGATTCTTGGTCTGTTTTTTATCGTGGCGAATTTGGTGGTCAATCAAACCGGTATTTTATTGATTCTGTGGTTTACAGTGATTGCGATAATATTGCTTTCCTTCGTCTTTTCAGTTCCCCGATCATTTTATAACATTCAAACAATGAGATCATTGGGTCAACTGCCCAAAGGAATGCTGTTGATGCTGCGATCACTTCTAAAAATTAAAGGTGCCAATCAGAAGTTTATTCACACCGAGCACACTTCAATACGTAAATCGAATAATGCAAGATAGTTTCATTCAAACTTGGTACTATGAAAATAGGAATTGAAGGCCAGAGACTGTTTCGAAAAAAAAAGCATGGCATGGATATGGTTGCTCTTGAACTGATTAAAAATCTACAAGAGATTGATCATGAAAATGAGTACGTTATTTTTGTAAAACCGGATGAGGATAACTCGGTTTTGAGTGAAAGTGCCAACTTCAGAATTTGCAGGCTCGAGGGTGGATCTTACCCACTATGGGAACAAATTTCGCTTCCCAGGGCAGCTAAAAACGAACAGTGCGACATTTTACACTGCACTTCCAATACAGCTCCAATATTTTCCTCAATTCCAATGGTAGTTACCCTTCATGACATTATTTACATGGAGAAATCCTATCTTGGAATATTGAATGGCAGTGGTACGTCCTACCAAAAATTCGGAAATCTATACCGAAGAGCTATAGTGCCTAAAGTTATCAAAAAAAGCAGAAAAATTATTACTGTTTCTAATTTTGAACGAAAAAGAATCGCCGATTTTTTTGGAATGTCTGATGACAATAGGTTGGTAGCAGTGCACAATGGGGTAGGAGAGCATTTTAAGCCTGTTACCGATAGGACAGAATTGGAGCGGGTAAAGCAAAAATATCGTTTGCCTGAGAAGTACTTCTTTTTTCTGGGAAATACTGATCCAAAAAAGAATACCAAAGGAACACTTAAAGCTTTTATTGACTTCTCAAAAAAAACTCAAACTGATTACCAGCTAGTGATGCTTGATTACGATAAGCCAGAACTTAACCGGATTTTAACCGAGTTGGGGGCCCCTGAATTTATTGAAAGAATACACCTTACCGGTTATGTTGTAAATACTGATTTACCAGCTATTTATGCACAATGTAAGGTATTTTTATATCCTTCATTGCGCGAAAGCTTTGGAATTCCCATTCTTGAAGCGATGGGGAGTGGAGCCCCTGTAATAACTTCAAATACTTCGTCGATGCCTGAAATAGCCGGTAAGGCAGCCATGATTATCGATCCTTTTAACCCTGACGAAATTGGTAATGCACTCGAAATATTGACAACCAATACTGATGCCAGAAATGAATTGATTGAAGCAGGTTTGAAACAGGCAGCAGCTTTTTCATGGAAATCGATGGCCGAAAAGGTTCTGGCCCTTTATCACGAGGTTTATTCACAATCCGTTTAAATTGAGCACCATGGAAACAAATTTTGATATTATTGTTTTAGGAATTCAGGCTTGGGATATCGAAATTGGAAGTAATTGTAAAAATATTGCACAGGAATTTTCAAAAAAATACCGTGTAATGTATGTCAATCCTCCGCTTGACAGGCTTTCGGCTTTCAGAAATAAAAACGACGAGAAAATCAAAAAACGTTTAAGGATTATCAAAGCAGGCAAACCGGAAATTGTCAAAATCTCAGACAACTTATGGAATGTTTATACTTCTTGCATGCTTGAATCCATTAGTTCACTTAAACCTGATTTTTTGTTTGATTTTTTAAATAAAATCAACAATAAACGATTTGCAAACGAAATAAAAAGGGCGGCTCAGGATCTCAAATTTGGGAAATTCATCGTATTTAATGACAGTGATATGTTCAGGAGTTTTCACATGAAGGAACTTCTCAAGCCCGAAATCTACATTTATTACACCAGGGATAATTTAATAGCGGTAGATTTCTGGAAGACTCAGGGAATACGCATTGAAGCGCTTCACATGAAGAAAGCCGATCTTGTGGTCGCAAATTCAACCTATCTTTCAGCACAGGCTAAAAAACACAATGTACATTCTTATTACGTAGGCCAGGGATGTGATGTAAGCCTTTTTGACCGCAATCTGATCGAAAAGGTACCTGAAGATATTGTCAACATCAAACCTCCTGTAATCGGCTATATTGGCGCTTTACTGGCGCTTCGGCTTGATATTAACGTGCTTGAACACATTGCGAAGGAAAGACCAGCCTGGAGCCTGGTACTTGTTGGTCCCGAAGATGAAGCCTTTAAAAAGAGCGATTTGCACAGTTTCATCAATGTTTATTTCCTTGGCAACAAAACAGCTGATCTATTGCCAGCCTACCTGAGTAAATTTGATGTAGCCTTAAATCCGCAGGTTCTAAGCCCTGTAACTATAGGTAATTATCCACGTAAGATTGATGAATATCTTGCCATGGGAAAGCCAACGGTGGCTACAAAAACCGAAGCTATGAGCGTGTTTAGTGAGTACACATACCTTGCCGGAAACAAAGAAGAGTATATTACTTTTATCGAAAAGGCGCTATCAGAAAATTCTGAAGAACTCCGCCGTAAACGCGAAACATTTGCCCGCTTGCACACTTGGGAAAATAATGTACTCGAAATAGTAAAGGCAGCTCAGCAGGTTACTAATATTAAAATTTCTTAAAATGAGCATAGCAGAAAAAATTAAAGCCAATCCCAGGCTAAAGCAGATTGCTCTAAGGGCAATGATGCCTAAAAATCAGGCAAGACCCAGACTATGGGTTAAACTGTTTATGAATCCATTAAAGCACAAAAAAGGCAAAAATGCACGCATTTGTTCTCAAACCCGAATGGATGTAATGCCGTTCAATAATTTTGTACTGGGTGCCGATTCAACCATTGAAGACTTTTGTACTGTTAATAATGGAGTTGGTGATGTAATTATTGGCAATAGGACCAGAATAGGAATGAGCAATGTACTTATTGGTCCCGTTAATATCGGTAATGATGTAATGTTTGCCCAGAATATAGTCCTCTCAGGATTAAATCATGGTTACGAGGATATACATATCGTTCCACATAAGCAGCCGGTTACTAAAAAGGTAATCACCATTGAGGATGAAGTTTGGATCGGTGCTAATGCAGTGGTTGTGGCTGGGGTTACCATAGGAAAACATTCAGTAATTGCTGCAGGATCGGTTGTTACAAAAGATATCCCTGCTTATTCTGTGGCCGTTGGAAATCCCGCCAGAATTATCAAACAATTCAATCATGCATCTCAGGCATGGGAAAGAGTTTAAAAGCTTGCTTTTATCAAAATTAATTAGTTCTTTTACAATTAAATAGATATATCAAGATGATAACTTACATTAGATATTTATTGGACTACCTAAAAAATAACGACCTAATGTCTGTTTGGTATGCAGTAATCTATGTGTTATTCCGAAAATCACATAAAAAAAACAGGATTATTACAACTTCAATCGGAAAGTTCTATTGCAGAGCACATACCAACGATTTTCAGTTTGCTAATTATTATTATGAATGGGGAGTAAAGCGTTTTATCATCAGGCAATTACCCAATTATGATGTGTTTATGGATATTGGGGCATGCATCGGTGAATATTCATTGCTGGCTTCAAATTCAGGATTACGCTGCCTTGCTTTTGAACCGGTTGAGAGTAATTATGAGGTTCTGAAACAAAATATTGAACTCAATCACAAAACCGATCTGATATCAGCGTTTAATCATGGGTTGGGTTCACAGTCGGAAACAGTACATTTTTATTTTAATCCGGTTAATACCGGAGCTTCACATTTTACTTCTGAAGCCAAAATATCTAATTGTAAAGCTTCAATAGTTACATTGGATTCTATTATAGATCAGTTCAACCTGAAAAAATCTGACCGTATTCTCATCAAGCTTGATATTGAAGGAATGGAACCGGCTGCTATACAAGGTGCTGCCAGATTTATAAACTCATTTGACAATATTATGATTGTTGCCGAGGATAAACACTCGGGTGAATGCCCTATACGTTTAGCATTAAGCCAAATAGCCAGCTTTGAATTTGGTAAAGTTGACCAATATAATATTTCTGCCAGAAAATTTATATCATGAAAGTTAAATTTTATAAAAGGTTGATTTTACTTATATCAGGCTATTATCTCTCATTTTTTTTAGGAAATCAAAAGCAGATTCTGGCGCAAAACCATAGTTTTTTAGTTGAATTAAATCAAACCGTCATTGATGGCAATCAGGCCCCTTACAATAATTTACACCCAGGTGATACGCTTTTGCTTTTACAAGGTGCACGCCCATTATTAAATATCAAGAATTTATCTGGTAATGCCGAAAATCCGGTTATTATTACAAATTATCAGGGGAAGGTAATTATCAATACAGATAATTATTATGGTATTGCTATTCAAAATTGCAGGTACTTTAGAATAACAGGAACAGGCGTAGATAGCGTCAAATATGGTATTGATATTCAAAGAGTCGCATCTGGTGGTGGTATTGGCATTGGAAATGCAAGTTCCGATTTTGAGATTGATCATATTCATATTGCCAATACGCTCTTTTCAGGAATCTCAGCCAAATCAGACCCCGATTGCAGCTATACAACCACGCGTGATAAATTTACGCAGTATAATACACTGATTCATGATAACCTTATTGAAAATACAGGTAACGAAGCCCTTTATATAGGCAGCACCAAATACCATGGTCAAACAATTAACTGCAATGGTTCCGATACTCTTTTATACCCATCATTACTGGTGAATGTTGAAGTGTATAATAATATAATAATAAATCCGGGTTGGGATGGCATTCAGGTTAGTAGTGCTTCTGAAAATTGTAAAATTCATCATAATTTCGTTCAGGGTGATAGTCAGGATATGCATTATGGACAGATGTCAGGTATTTTAATTGGTGGAGGATCAAAATGCGATTGTTATAATAACTACATCGACAATGGTTTAGGAAACGGCATCGAAAGTCATGGTTTAGGTGATTATTCCATTTTTAATAACATCATCCGGAATGCCGGTAAACTTTACAAACCTGGTGATTATACCGATATGAAGCATGGCATTTTCGTTACTGATGTTTCAACACTGGCAGATGCTTCTTATTCAATTATGAATAATAGTATTATTAATCCGAAATCAGACGGCATTCGCTTTGCTAGTTATATAAGTTCACAAAACCTGTTGGTTTCGAATTTGGTTGTTAATCCGGGTAATTTCGATTTCTATGAACAAGGAGGCTTCTCTTACCATGGAATTGATTCTTATATTATGCTGCCTGGAAATCAGGAAAACGCTTTAATTAGCAACAATTTCTTTACCCGAAATATTGATGAAGCCATTGTTGATACACTTCTTTTTACAATCAAACCAGGTTCACCATTGATAGATGCGGGATATTTTTTTGAATCATCCTTGCTTTCATTTGACTTCTTTGATAAAATCAGGCCCTATGGACCGGCATTTGATATTGGTGCATTCGAATTTAATCCTTCTTTACTTGGAGATTCGCCAATATTCAGCAGGCCCGAACAAACCAAAGTTATACCAAATCCTGTAAATGACTATCTTCAAATCAGCGCTGCGGCCTTTTTCAATCAAACTGTAGATATTGATTTATTTACTTCTAATGGAAGCACAATATTAAAAATCACAAAGTTAAAAATGTCGGGTAGTTATATAACAAATCCTATAAATTTAGAAAGTTTATCATCAGGATATTACCTCTGCAGAATCAAATCAGGGAAAGTAAGCCAAACGATAGGTTTTATTAAAAAATGAGGCTTAATATCGGCTGAACTTTAGCAAGTAATATCAACCAATAATCTTTGTTTTGATTTTGTTGTACAAATATACTTCAACAGTATAGCTGAATGCAATCATAATAATGAGATAAAGAAAAAACTCAATTATTTGATTATGAATAAAATTGAGGTAGGTTGCATCAACTACCAGATAAGTATGTGAGATATAAATCACATAAGAGCACGGAGCAATGTATTTAAATATTCCGAATAATTTGTCGAAAGCAAACCAGTGTGCGTTTTGCCATAATACCGATGCTATCAGCACAATAATTGAAAAAGCAAAATGCCTGAACTCAATAATTGGATGGGCTGAATAGGGAAACTGATATGTTTTAATAAGATCATTCTTTAAATAAAGATTAATTGCCATTAATAATGTAATTGTTAGCAAAACACCTATAAACGGAGCCATTCGTTTGATTGAATACTGCTCATTATTCAGGTATACCCGTGCAAAAATTGCGCCGATATACCAAATAGAAAAATACATAAGTAACCGGTTAATAAAAAATGGGTAAATAATATAAGTAGCTGCCGCTGTTATACTTATAATTGAAACCCAATAGTCGAGTTTTTCGATCTTTATATTTGATGCCAGAACGAAAAACAACATATAAAACCACCACTCATACGACAATGACCATAAAGGCCCATTTGCAAGGTAAACTCCAAAAAGTACATTTGGTTTTTGGGTTGCGACATCCTGTAACATAAATAAATTTCCAAACAAGGATACAATTTCAGGATCAGCTATTCCACCAGATTTAATACATTTAATTGCATAACCCAGTACAAATATGAATAACATTGGAATATAAAGCCGGATAAACCTTCTGATAAAATAATGTTTAAAAGATTTATCCCGTGACTTTTCGTAGGTATATTTGATAACAAATCCTGATAAAATGAAAAACAGAATCACTGACTCGGGACCAAAACGAAATAAAACTCCAACATTAACCCCCCACAAGTAAATTTGCTGGGGAAGAGCATGAAAAAAAACTACATAAAGAGCAGCAAAACCGCGTAAAGCCTCAAGTTTCTCTAGTTTTTGTTTTTTCATTTTTCTCTAATTCTGGTTAATTGATTTCATGCTGATATGAAACAATTATTTTTTGTTGGATTTAATCTTATACATTCTCTTTTTGCAAAAGTGCCGGGATGGTTCTCAAAATTAACTTGATATCGCCCCAGAATGAGTAATTTCGTGCATACACATTATCAAGCATTTTGCGCTCTTCTATCGACATATCCTTCTTACCGCGAAGTTCAACCTGCCATAATCCTGTGATTCCCGCAGGGCCCAGGAACCGTTCTCCCCATTCGTCAGAAGTTAATAATTCAGCTTCGTAAAGGGTAGCGGACGGTTACCTACAATCGACATATCGCCTTTTAGTACATTTATCAGCTGAGGTAGCTCATCAATACTGGTATTTCGTATAAATGCTCCTATCTTTGTAATTCGGGGATCGTTCTTGATTTTTATAAATGACTGGTTCACTTTAGCCTGCTTCAATCTTATATGATGCTTTTCACAGATATCTTTGCCTTCAATTACGAGCATGGTCGAGCAAGGATGCCCAAGCGCTTTGCAATCTGGGCATTCGTCATCAATTTTTTCAGCCTCATATTGATTAAGATGGCTGATAGATTTCAGCATTTTATCAGCATCCAAACGCATTGAGCGCAGTTTGTAAAAGTCAAAAATTTTATATCCTGTTCCAACCCGTTTTGAGATATAATACACTTTTCCCTTAAACCCCGATTCTGCCCATATTGCAAACATTATTATAATAAGGAAAGGCGAAAGAAAGAGTAATGCCAAGCCAGATACTACAATATCAAAAAGGCGCTTAATAAGCGGAATCTTATAATCCCTGGGAATTTCGATAACTTTTGCTCTTTTACTTAAAATCTCTTTTTTGTCCTTTAAGAAGGCAAGCCGGGTATATATATTTTCAGGCTCAAGAGGCATCTGGTAAAGATCATCAATGCGATTTTCAATTACACTTTTGCGCAATTTTTCATCTTCCTGACGAGAAATTACAAAAAATGGAATCGAAACGATAAGCGAATGCGTCAGCAGATATTGATATAATTCTATAGCATTTGTACCAGGCAGGTTACTTTCGCACAAAATACCATCAAACTTACGTTGCTCTTTTATTCTATTTACAAAAAGCAGACTATTGCTAAAGGTTTCCAAATCAAACCCTTCATAATTATTTAGTTGCTCAATGTTTGCGGTTTCACCGCCTATGTAGGCTAATTTAAGCCTGTTGGCATTTAATTCTTCCATTGTCTCCGGGCTTTTTGATTAATTTTCAGATAAAATCAAATCAACAAGTACTTCAAGCTCTTCCGGGTTAAAGGGTTTTGTAATAAAATTTCTAACCCTGAGTTTGTAAAAGTTAATTCTTGTTTTACTGTCCTCTTCGCCAGAGAGCATGAGTAAAGGGATTTTATTGAACAAGCCGCTTGACCTCACTTGCTTCACAAAATCATAACCATTCATTTCAGGCATTTGAATATCACATATAATCAGATCCGGAATATTTCCATCCTGAATATATGCCATTGCCTCAATGCCATTTGATTTGGTTACAACATCGTATTTTTTACTCAGAAATGTTTCAAGAAGTTTGCGGATTACAGCTTCATCATCAATAGCCAGAATGGTACTTTTCATTGGAAAGAATTTTAGTTACACGCGGGGAATGTAAAATGTTAAGAAATTATACCAAGCTCCCGTTTTGATAATTAATGCTAAAATGAAAGCAAAGTAATGCCTAAGAAAAGTGAAAAATAGAAAAATAAAATAAATCAGTTTGGGCGTGCTTAAGTCAGAAACATTAGGATTTAAGAAACTCCTGCAAATTAAACATTTCGTCGCGGAGCCTGGCAGCTTCAATAAAATCAAGTTCTTTTGCGGCTTTTTCCATCAATTTACGGGTTTGAGTTATAGCCTTCTCCAACTGATCTTTATTCATATATTGAACAACAGGATCGGCAGCAAGTGATTTGGCTTCATTCTCAACATAGGCTTTGGTTACACGTGTGGCAGAATCGGCTACAGTTGTCTGCCCGATTATCGAAGATGCCGATTTTATAATCTGACGTGGTGTGATATTATTTTCAATATTATAATTCATCTGTTTGATTCTACGACGCTCAGTTTCATCCATTGCTCTGCGCATCGAATCAGTAATTTTATCGGCATATAAAATTACCTTGCTATTGAGGTTTCGGGCTGCACGACCGGCAGTTTGGGTTAACGAGCGCTCTGATCGCAAAAATCCTTCTTTATCGGCATCGAGGATGGCGACCAGCGAAACCTCAGGCAAATCGAGGCCTTCGCGCAATAAGTTTACCCCAATGAGAACATCAAAAATGCCCAGCCTCAGGTCTCTCAAAATCTCAACACGTTCAATGGTATCCACATCAGAATGAATATACCGGCAATTGATATCGAGGCGTGTAAAATATTTGGTTAATTCTTCTGCCATGCGCTTGGTAAGTGTGGTTACAAGTGTGCGGCCACCGGCTTTGGTGTTTTTTTCAACTTCATCCAGTAAATCATCAACCTGATTCAGACCTGGCCTTACTTCAACCGGTGGATCAACCAGGCCCGTGGGCCTGATAAGCTGCTCAACCACAATGCCTTCTGACTTTTGCAATTCATAATCAGCCGGAGTTGCACTTACATAAATGGTTTGTCCGGTAAGGCTCTCGAATTCATCAAATTTTAACGGACGGTTATCCATTGCAGAAGGCAACCGGAATCCGTATTCAACCAGCGTTTGCTTTCGTGAGCGGTCGCCACCATACATAGCCCTTATCTGCGAAACAGTTACGTGGCTTTCATCAATTATCAGAACGAAATCATCCGGAAAATAATCGAGCAGACAAAAAGGTCGGCTTCCTGATACCCTCCCGTCAAAATAACGGGAGTAGTTTTCAATACCAGAGCAATATCCAAGCTCCCGCATCATTTCAACATCGTAGGTTACCCTGTCTTCGAGCCTGCGTGCTTCAAGTTCCTTGCCGTTCTCACTGAAATAATCTACCTGCCGCATCATATCACTTTGAATATCAGCAAGTGCATCTTTCATTTTATCGCGTGAAGTCACAAAAATATTCGCCGGATAAATATTAATCAGATCCAGCTTTTCAATGGTTAATCCATCTGTTGGATTAAAAGATTCCAAAGATTCAATGGTATCGTCCCAAAAGATAATCCTCACTGCATAATCAGCATAAGCCGGAAAAATATCAACAGTATCACCTTTTACCCTGAAATTTCCGCGGTTAAATTCAAATTCGCTGCGGCTGTAAAGACCTTCAACGAATGACCACAGCAATTTATTTCTGCTGATAACATCGCCTTGCTTAATGCGGATCACATTATTTACAAAATCATCAGGATTACCAATACCATAAATGCACGAAACTGATGAAACAACAATGATATCTCGGCGGCCCGATAGAAGCGATGATGTGGCACTCAGCCTGAGTTTCTCAATTTCATCGTTGATAGATAAATCCTTTTCAATATAGGTATTTGTTGATGGGATAAATGCTTCGGGCTGATAATAATCGTAATACGATACAAAATATTCAACCGCATTTTCAGGAAAAAACTGTTTAAACTCACCATACAACTGAGCAGCCAGGGTTTTATTATGGCTCAGGATCAGAGCCGGGCGATTTACCCGGGCTATGGCATTGGCTATCGTAAATGTTTTTCCCGATCCGGTAACACCCAACAATACCTGAGCAGGATCGCCACGTTCAAGGCCTTCAACGAGTTGCTGAATAGCTTGAGGTTGATCTCCGGTAGGCTCAAAGTCGGATGTTAATTTAAATTCCATAGCTGCGTTTTGGTAAAATTACTAAATATCTGAAAGCCCGCTTACCTGAAACGAAAATTGGTTAAAACAGGAAAATGATCCGAAAGATAGATTTTATCACGGCGGTAATAAACAGGTTTTAAGGCTTTGCAATCGGTAAAAATATGATCGATGCGCACCGGATAAGAACTTTCGGCGTAGGTCTTATTAAAACCCCAGGAATGGCCTATTGCCGCATCATTGCGGCCTTTAAGCAATGTTTCATAGGCATAGGAGCCCGGAGTGTCGTTAAAATCACCGGCAATGATTACCGGATATGGGCTTTTTTTAATCTCCAGCGCAATCCCTGCAGCCTGATACGCCCGCCTGGGGAAAGCCCTGCTCAGCTTTATAATAGTACCTTTCAGATACTTCTCAATAAAATGAAGTGCCGGAATCTTCCTCGTAGGTTTGAGTAAATCCTTTTCTGCAATAAACTGTACCGATTGAAGATGAATGTTAAAAACACGAATTATTCCTTCAGGAAAACGGACATCTGAATATATGCCATACAGTTTATTCTCAGGCGATACGATATTGCCTTGGTTTACAATAGGGTAGGAGCTTGCAGTAACAAAAATATAGGATGTCCCCTTGTATTCCTGATCAAACGGACTAAGATGTTTATACTCCTGATTAAGGCCACTGTTGAGGTAATTTATGTATCGGGCATGCTTTTGCGATTTCATTGCATACTCCTGAAGGCAAACAACCTGTGGGTGAAGAGCGTTGAGGTATTTATGCACCAATCTCTGATTTTCGTAATTCGAAGTACCGTTTCTTACTCCGGCAAATCCATGAACGTTATAGGTAACAATGCGATAACCAGTTTCTTCTTTTAAGTTATTTCCATTGATGTTCACTAAAAATATGCTCATCATCATTGGAAGAGATAACAGCAGTAAGATGATTGAAACCCTGTTCCATGTGCGCATCCCAATCTGAAGAATCGCCACAATAAACAGACTAAAATAAGCGGCTGGGAATATCAGCGCAGCAAAGGATGGAACCACAAAATCGTAAGGATTGATGTACCTGGTAAGCATTGAAAAAAGCAAAATTATCCCGAGGCTGATGCCAGCAGCTGCGAGCATGAACCTATAAAAATGCCTTATCATTTCGCGGTAGATTTGGCCTCTTTAGCTGGTGGTATTTCAATGTAGGCAACTATGGGAAAATGATCGCTGAGCTGCTGCCTGATACGGCGGTATCCCGATGATTCAAGCTCAGGGCTGTGCAATATGTAATCAATTCTGAATGCAGGTATGAGACCTGCAAAAGTATGGCCGAAACCACTTCCCGATTCTTTAAAGGCGTCCATCAAGCCATTTGAAAGCTGATGATATGTATAGGAAGAAGGAGTATCGTTAAAATCGCCGCACACTATCACCGGATACGGAGAATTTTTTATCAATTCAGCAATCTGGCGGGCCTGTGAAGCCCGGCTGATATATGCATTTTTGAATTTTCGAAGAATCTTGAAAAGACTTTCAGAAATTATTTCCTGATTCTCGCTCTTATTGGTCAAATCAGAAACATAAAGGTAATCTTCAGAACTCAATCTGATTGACTCAAGGTGAATATTAAATATTCTCAGTGTATCTCCTGCAAAAGCAATATCACTGTAAATGCAACAATTAAGTGGGTTCTTCTCAAAGTGAATAACATGCTGAGCAACCATTGGCCAACGGCTGAACGTAGCTATTCCGAATGGCTTCTTTGTCCCGTTCATACTGGCAAATTCTATCTGAATATTTTTCAGGCCACTATATTTCTGAATTGAATCCGATACAATTGCCAGTCCGCTTTTTCCATTATGATATTCCTGAATACATAGAATGTCAGGTGCAACCTTCTCAGTTAAACTGAATATTTCACCGGCATTTTTGCTGATTTGTCCTTTTTTCCAGTTATAACGATCGAAAATCCTCACGTTGTACGACATTACTTTTATTACTGATTTCACCTCAAGAGGTGCTGCCTTCCGGTTAACCTGAACAAAACCGCTAAGCCTTCCCCAGCTTAACAGTAAAAATGCCATTGAAATCAGATAATAGCGCTTACCGGCACTCATCCAGAAAACCACAAAGAATGCGTTAATCAGTGCGATATAAGGAAAAGCAAATCCTGCAAAGGCAAAGTACCAGCTTCGGTCGGGAGGAATATAGGCAGCCAGGTATCCGGCAATATAGAAAAGCAACACTAGGCCATTGGCCGCAAGCATTATTTTTGTCAGAAACGACATTTGCCTGGTCTTCTGGCTTTTGTCAGGCATAAGCTGTTATTTTTTCTTCTGACTGCTTGAAAACAATATCTCCTTTTCTTCGCTGCTTAAACTCTCATATCCCGATTTGGAGATTTTGTCAAGAATTTTATCAATCCGCTGCTGATGCAAGGCTTTATTTCGGTTGTATTCTTCGTCGGTTAGCGGTCTATCGTTACGATAAACCCTGAACCTGGCATTACGTTTCTTAAACGGAAATTGAAAATTTATATTTTCAAATAATCCAAATATTCTGGTCGGATCTGTACCCGGTAGCATTCTGATGTAGAGAAACCCCCACAAGGCTCCGCCCAGGTGGGCAATATGCCCGCCTGCATTCGACGATCCTATCATCATCACATCAAACGCAATGGTGGCTATGGCAATATACTTTATTTTGACAGGCCCGAATAGAAACAAATGCACTGTATACTCAGGAACATAAAAAGAAATGGCCACTACAATTGCAAGTACAGAAGCTGAAGCGCCCAACGCCATCGAAGAAAACCTCGCCGTTTCGAATACCGGAAAAAAGTTAAATGCTGCAACGTAAAACAAGGCTCCGGTGAATCCTCCTAAAATATAGGTTCCAAGCAACTGCCGGCCCGAAAGATATTGCATAAAAATAGCTCCGAACCACCAAAGCCACAACATATTGAAAAGAATATGCAGGAATTCGAAGTGCAGAAACATGTAGGTGAAAGGAGTCCAGGGATGGGTAAGCAGAACATGCAGATTTGATGGAAGTGCCAATAAAGATGAAATCCAGGCTGTAGCATCAATATTGGTGAGATGGCCACCGGTTTCTGATGGGCTCGAAAACAGGAATGCAAGATTTCTGATAAATAAAGCGCTAATCCAAACACCAAGGTTAATCAAAATGAGCACAGGCAGTGTTTCCCTTTTAGAGAAAAATGCCTTTATACGTTCACCAAACGCGTTCTGCTGCAGCATGCCCACTAATTAAAGTTGTTAAAACGATTCAGTTTCCGGTTCCAGTATTTTATCAGGAAAAATCCAAATATCATCCCCCCGAGATGCGCAAAATGTGCAACATTGTCGCCGGCATTATTGGCAAATCCAAAATAAAGTTCGGCTGCTCCGTAGAATATTACAAACCACTTTGCCTTTATTGGGAAGAAGAAATACAGATAGATAAGGCTGTTCGGAAACATCATTCCGAAGGCCAGCAAAATACCAAATACAGCACCGCTTGCTCCAACAGTAGGTATATTCATCTGTATGGTAATCAGCTCATTCATGAAATGTGAAGCCTGATTTATGTAATCAGGATCGGCAGGATTTGAAGTCCAGCTTGCTATAAAAGAACTTACCTGGCTGCCGTACTCCGGAAAGTGGTTGTTTACAAAAGCCCTGAAGGCATCGGGAGCAGGCGACTGCATAACTGCAGCAGCATCGGCTTGCAAGCCTGAAATACTGATATACAAAACCAGTGAATGTACCAACGCTGCACCGATTCCGGTGATAAGGTAGTAGGTTAAGAATCGTTTTCCGCCCCAAACATTTTCAAGTATGTAGCCAAACATCCAGAGGGCAAACATATTAAAGAATAAATGACTGAATCCTCCATGCAGAAACATATAGGTGACCAGCTGAACAGGACTAAATTTCTCCGACATAAAATAGTGCATTCCCAGATAATCAACCATATCAATCCTGAACACCTGTTTTACTGTGAGCTGTAGCAAAAATACCAGCACATTGATAATCAAAAGGTTTTTGACAACCGGAGGAAGCATGCTGAAACCGCGGGGAGAATATTGCTGTAAATTCATTTTCAAGGATTAGGATAAGCGTTTATCAATTTCATCGGCGCTCATAAGCAAAGTTATCGGTTTACCGGAAGGGCTTATGTTTGGAACCTTGCAGGCAAAAAGGTCATCAATGAGCGATCGCATTTCTTCAGGAGCCATTGCTTTTCCGGGCTTAACTGCCAGATTACGGGCCATTGAGCGTGCGATATTGGTTTTTCTATCAAGTTTCAGGCCGAGCTGGTTTTTTTTATAGTTCTCGAGCAGATTTTCAATCAGTTCAATAACATTTTCCTGCTCCATACCTACCGGAGAAGCATTCACTACAAAGGTATTGGGCCCAAAAGCATCAATTCCAAACCCCAATAACCGGATTTCTTCCTGCAGTTCGTTTAGCAGTTCAGTGTCAGAGGCTGACAATTTAACAGTTTGCGGGAAAAGCATTTGCTGGGCCATACCTTTGCGATTGTCAATCTGATCAAGGAATTTTTCAAAAAGGATACGCTCGTGCGCTGCCTGCTGATCAACCAGCAATAAGCCTGATTTTACACTGGTGATGATATATTTGCCATGCAGCTGCATAAAACTGCGGCTAACGGCTTCATCGGCCGAAAAATCTGAGCCAACAATTACTGTCTGACTGGCACTCTCAGGTAATAGTTCATCCTGTTTAAGGCCTTCGTACATTTTTTCCCAACGTGCTGTTGATTTATGTAACCCGGGTTGGGATTCGTTATATGGCAGCCGGAGCTCGGGCTGTGGATTTTTAACAAACGGATTGAATTCAGGATTTATATGTACACCGGTTGGATGCACAGGAGCATCTGATGGGAAATAAAAGTTCATATCCGGATCTGCCTCAAAATCAAGCGTCGACGAAATGCTGAACTTGCCAATTGACGATTTTACAGCTGATCTTAATATAGCGTAAATGGTTTGATGATCCTGAAAATTAACTTCTGTCTTGGTAGGATGAATATTTATATCAATTTGAGCAGGATCCACCTCCAGATATAAAAAGTAAGAGGGATAAAAACCTTCAGGTATCAGTGAACTGAATGCTTCTTCAACCGCGTGATTAAGGTAAGGATGCCTGATATACCGGTGGTTTGCAAAAAAATACTGCTCACCTTTTGTTTTTCGGGCACTTTCGGGTTTGCCGATAAAACCTGATATTTTAACGACATCCGTTTCCTGCAATACCGGAATCAGCTTTTCGCTGTTAGAAGTTCCCATCGTATTGGCAATACGCTGTTTCAAACTGCTTTTGGGTAGTTGGAAAAGTGGTTTGCCGTTGTTGAAAAAGCTTAGCGCGATATCGGGATTTACAAGCGCCACCCGCTGAAATTCCTCAATAATATGCCTGAGCTCGGCTGCATCTGATTTCAGGAAATTACGGCGTGCCGGAACGTTAAAAAAAAGGTTCTTAACAGCAATGGAAGTCCCGGCCGGGTTGGCACATGGCAACTGGCTTTTTACGGTAGAACCATCAATAGAAATATGTGTGCCAAGCTCATCCTCAATTCGGCGCGATTTTAGTTCAACCTGCGCAATGGCGGCGATGGAAGCAAGGGCCTCACCTCTGAAACCAAAGGTCCTGATTTTAAATAAATCGTCGGCTGATTTAATTTTTGAAGTTGCATGGCGCTCAAAACTCATACGGGCATCGGTTGGTGACATTCCGCAACCGTTATCAATTACCTGTATAAGCGTTTTACCCGAATCCTTAATGATAAGTTCAACTGAATCAGCACCTGAATCTATGGCATTTTCAAGTAACTCTTTAACGGCAGAAGCCGGACGCTGAATTACTTCACCAGCTGCAATCTGATTGGCAACCGAATCGGGGAGCAGCCTGATAATATCCGACATAATTTGTAAATTCAGCTTAACGGAAGAATACGAAATAAATAATGAAAATAACCCCGGCCAGGTATATGTAAAGGGTACGTTTTGACAGCGAGCGGGTGCGATTGTCCTTTTTACGCCATGTATCCCTTATTTTGCCCCTGAGCTCTTCAGAGCTTGCGCTTACCTCTGCATTCAGTTCCTTAAGGCGTTGCTCCATCTCATCCTTTTTCTTATCGTAAAAAAGTGGACGATAGTTAAATTGCCTGGGTTTATTGGTTTTAAAAGCCGTAATTTTCATGATTTGAAATTTAAGCAGAAATATACCCGATACTAATGTAACAATCGAAAGCATATACTATCTGCAAAATTACCATTTTTTTCAATATTTTTGATCCGTATCACCAGTTCTGATAACCATTGCTGACTATGAAATTAAAAGAAAATCTCAAATTACGCAAGTTAATTGTTGTAGGCGATCGTATTCTTATAAAACCGCTTTCGATGCCATCCAAATCGAAGGGAGGATTGTTTCTGCCACCCGGATATAGCGAAAAGGTGGAAGTTCAGTCAGGATATGTTTTAAAAACCGGGCCAGGTTACCCCATTCCATTTTCATCAGAAGAAGCTGAATCATGGAAGGAATCAGCAGGCGAAGAAATTAAGTACATTCCGCTTCAGGCCAGGGTTGGCGATCTGGCAATTTTTCTGCAGAAAGGAGCTTACGAAATTATGTACGATAATGAAAAGTACTTTATCGTTCCCCAAAATTCGGTATTGCTTCTGGAAAGAGAAGAAGATTGATACGGTAAATGGGAACTAACCTCTTATAAATTTAGGCAAACCGGGGATAACGGCTTTTTACAAGATAAAACCCGCCGAAGAGTATTGCATTGTAGAAAAGATCGCCCATCAATCCATTATTAAAAAACGGAAGGCCAGCAATGTATGCCTGAGTAAGGCCTGTAAAATCGTGCGTGTAAGGCATCATTCCGCTTGCCCATGCTCCGAAATTGGTTATCAAATAGAACAAAGCCGAAGATGAAACAGTAGCCAAAATTAAATTCCCTGCTTTAACATTACGCGAAAGCAAGAATCCGATGCCAACCGTGAGGGCAAATGAAAGATATACCCATACCATTGTTGAATGAAATCCAAGAATTAAATCACTCAATAACATGGCTGCAAAAGGAATTGCAAATGCTGCTACCTTTTTACCAATAGTTGCACCGGCGAACAAAGCCATTGCTGCTACAGGAGTAAAATTAGGCCAGTGTGGCACAAGGCGCATAAACGCAACAACGATTACAGCAGCTGAAATCAGCAATAACTTTGGAGTAATAAATTTCATATTCATACAATGGGTTGTTTGTTAATTAACCTGCCAAATTTATGAATGTTTTCTGTTTGCAGATGAATCAGCAGGTATTTTTTAGAAAAATTGCTCCAATGCCCTATTTTTCCCTGCATTCAGAATCAGAACACTTTTTTGATTCTGGTGAACAAATAGGTTTCAATTGTTAAAAAAATACAATTGCTCAGCTGAAAATAATCTGAAATTATCGTTAATTTTGCTAAAAAAATATAGATGTCGCAACGATTTCTGTTATTTCCAATCTTCGCTTTGTCCATCATAACCTCTTGTACCAATCACAAAATTACCGCCGACATTATTGTTGAGAATGCTGTGATTTATACAGCTGATAGCGTATTTAACATACAGTCGGCAATGGCGATTTCTGATGGTAAGATTCTCGACATCAGCGATAATACCACCATTCACCAAAAATATACGTCTGATTCAATTCTTGATGCGGGTGGCAAATCCATTTATCCCGGTTTTATTGATGCCCACTGTCATTTTTACGGATATGCACTTCAGAGCAGATACATTGATGTATCCGGCGCACATTCGTTTGTTGATCTGCTTTCGGTTGTAAAACAACATGCTGATACCATGCTCACGGGCTGGATAGCCGCAAAAGGATGGGATCAGAACCGATGGGCTATAAAGCAATTCCCTGATAATAAGGAACTCAACAGGTTATTTCCTGATCGGCCGGTAATTCTGGTCCGCATCGACGGGCATGCAGTGCTGGTAAACGAGGCCGCCATTCAGCTTTCAGGAATAACCCCCGATAGCATTTCCGAAAAAAAGGAAGCGCCCATGGTGAATGGAAAATTTAGCGGAATATTTATGGAAGCTATGGCTGACAAATTCCGTAATCTGGTGCCTGAGCCTTCCGGAAGTGAATTATTTACTCTTGTAGATCAGGCTGCTACGAATTGTTATGGAGTTGGGCTCACCATGGTTGCCGATGCCGGTTTGGATGCACGTGTAATCAATTACCTTGATAGCCTGCAATCGGAAGATAAATTGCAGATGGCTATTTATGCCATGCTAAATCCAACTGAAGAAAATTTCGAAAAATACCTACGTAAAGGCATTGTCAGAAAACCTTCACTGATTATCAGGGCATTAAAAATATATGCCGATGGTGCTTTGGGATCGCGTGGTGCATGCATGATTGAACCTTATTCCGACGCACCTGGTGAATATGGAATTCTGACTATAACACCTGATGATTTGGGCCGCTATTGTGTAATGGCCTATGATAATGGTTATCAGGTTTGTACACATGCAATTGGCGATTCAGCCGTGCGTACCGTTTTAAATGTTTACAGTAATTATCTGCTACCGGGTAACAACCTTCGCTGGAGGATTGAACATGCTCAGGTAGTCAACCCGGCTGATTTCAAACTTTTTGGAGAATTTTCAATTGTACCTTCAGTACAGGCTACTCATGCTACCTCAGATATGAAATGGGCAGCCCAACGACTTGGATACCAGAGAGTACGATACGCATATGCTTATAAGACACTCATGAATCAAAATGGATGGATTCCAAATGGTACCGACTTCCCTATAGAAAATATCAGCCCCATACTCACTTTTTATGCAGCTGTTGCCCGTAAAGATATTCACGGACATCCTTCAAGCGGATTCCAGAAAGAAAATGCGCTCACACGGCAGGAAGCCTTACGATCCATTACACTTTGGGCTGCCAGGTCGTGTTTTGAAGAGGACAGGAGAGGAAGCCTTGAAAAAGGTAAAAATGCCGATTTTGTTATTACCGATCGTGATATCATGAATATTCCCGAATCTGAGATTCCATCGGTGCAGGTGCTTCGTACCGTAATTAACGGGAAATCCGTATTCATCAGGTAATCAACCCTTAATTTTTAGACTGTTTAAACTATTCAGACTAAGCAGCGTTTATATTAAAAATGTTGCCTGATGAAAGTACTGATTACGTTGTTTGTTATTCTTACAGGTACATACTTTTGTGCGAATGCTCAAAAAGTGGATGTTACTGGTTTTGAAGGTTTGGCGGCTCAGATCGACAGGCGTGACGACACCTTGCTGATAATCAACTTTTGGGCGACCTGGTGCGCACCATGTGTAAAGGAATTGCCCTGTTTCGAGCAGGCTCATATTGAATATCAGCATCAAAAAGTTAAGGTGTTGCTGGTTAGCCTGGATTTTGAAAAAGACATTAACACCCGGTTGAAACCCTTCATTCAAAAAAATAACATAACGTCCCAGGTTTTGCTTTTGAATGACCCGGATGCAAATACCTGGATCAATCAGATTTCGCCCGAATGGTCAGGTGCACTGCCGGCTACATTATTTGTTAGAGGTAATCGGCATATGTTTTATGAACAAAGCTTTACTTGCGAACAACTAAATGAACTTATTAACCTAAACTTAAACTAACGATGAAACGTTTTATCTACCTAATTACCATTGCTTTATTTACTATAAGTGTGCAGGCACAGGGCTATAAACCTGGCGATATGGCTTCAGATTTCCGGCTAAAAAACATCGACGGATCGTATGTATCATTGAGCGATTACTCAGCTCAAAAAGGTGTAATTGTAATTTTTACCTGCAATCACTGTCCATTTTCAATAGCCTATGAAGACAGAATTATAGCACTTGATAAAAAATATAAACCACTTGGTTTTCCGGTTGTTGCTATAAATCCTAACGATCCGGCTGAAGTACCGGCCGATAGCTATGAACAAATGCAGATTCGGGCAAGGGAAAAGGGTTTTACGTTTCCATATTTGTTTGATGAGGGGCAGAAAGTATATCCGGTTTATGGTGCTGTAAGAACGCCGCATGTATTCTTGCTTTCGCACACCGACGATGGATTCAGGGTTGCATACATCGGAGCTATTGACGATAATTCGCAGGATGCATCAGCAGTTACCAAAAGTTATGTTGAAGATGCAATTCGTAATCTGTTGGCTGGCAGTGAGCCCGATGTAGCGTTTACAAAAGCGATTGGATGCTCAATTAAATCGCAGGCGAAGTAAAGCGGTTGGCTTCATTACCGCAAAATCTTACTTTTGCAATTAAATGAGAACTACCATAAACCTGCCGTTTGCTGATGAACTTTTAAAAGAAGTTGAATTTTCAACTTCACGAAGTTCCGGTAAGGGCGGTCAGCATGTAAATACCACCGAAACAAGGGTAGAACTTACATTTGATATTTTGATATCGCAATCATTAACTGAAAGCCAAAAAGAACTTCTGATGGCTGTTTTGTCGCAACGTTTGAAAGGCGGCAGCAAAATCAGAATGTATTCACAAAAGGAGAGAAGTCAAGCATTAAATAAAGCAGATGTAATCAATCGCTTTTTGCTGCTCATAGCAAAATCACTACAGCCTCTGCGCAAACGGATCAGCACCAGGGCGGGTAAAGCAGTTAAAGAAAAGCGACTCCGGTTGAAAAAGGTGAATTCAATGCGCAAAGAACTCAGGAAATATCCGAGCCCTGCTGATGAATAATCAGCTGAAAAGCAGATTATAATACCTTTCAATACGGGCTTCCAGTTCGCCTATGCTTATGTATTTGCTCACCCTGAAGTTTTCATTACCTTCGAAATAAACCACTATGGTAGGGCTGGCGAATACTCCATTGGCTGCAGAAAGCTCAGGATTGGCTGCTGAGTTTACATAAAGGTGCTTCATCAGCGGAAAAGCATCAAGCATCATCTCTTCAACCTTTGGCCTGAGGGCTACACAGGGTGCACATGAATCGTTATAAAAGTAAACCAGTAGAGCCGGCATGCTTATTTTGATTGATTCAAGTTCTTCTGAGCTCATTAATTCTTCCATAATTCAGTATTTAGTTATTCAGAGCACCGTTATCTATACAGCAGATAATGGTGTTTTTCTGAGTAATAGTGAGGGTACTTCCCTGCGGCATCTGGCCGCTGGCTATCATGCTTCGTACCATCGAACTATTGGCAAATAGCTGATTGTTCGAAGTAAAGTTCTGATGGCATCCACCGCAATAATTGTTGATAAGCGGCGAAACATCAGCATTGTACGATTTTACACTTCCGTCGCAGGTAGGGGTATAGGATTGGCTCTGGCTGTCTTTTTTGCAGGCGCCGAGTAACAGCAGACTTACGAGTAATAAAGTGATTCCGGGTTTCATAACAAGAATTTTAGGCAATAAAGCTACAAATTGGTAGATATATTGTTTTCAACTTTGATTAAAATTAAAGTTTCTTTTCATAAATACCAATTCCGAAAAGCGCGAAATCATACTTTACCGGATCAAGTGGATCCATCTTGCGCAACACTTCGGTAAGTTCAAAAGCGGCCTTCCAATCGCTTTGTTTGCGGGTAATTAGCCCCAGGTTTCTGGCAACTGCGCCAACATGAACATCGAGCGGACAAATCAGATTGGCCTTGCTTATATTTTTCCACAATCCGAAATCAACACCCTTACTGTCATTTCTCACCATCCATCGCAAAAACATGTTAATGCGTTTAGCCGAACTGCCTTTTGACGGGTCGGCAATATGGCGGGCAGTTCGTTGCAGATAAGGTAATTTAAGAAATCTGTTTCTGAAAGCAAGTATGGAAGAATATACGGTGTCATCACCTGATTCAGAGGCACTAAATGCGGCTTCAAGGCTATTGTAAATAGTGTAAATCGATTTAAGCGATTCAATAAAATACAGAATGTCGTCATCATTAAACGTGCGGTGAACAAAGCCGTTCAACTGATTTAGTTCCGTTTGTCCTGCGTGCATCACAAAATCATAGGGTTTGTGATCCATACGATCCATAAGTTGCTTTGCATTCCTGATGATGGTTGAGCGTTGCCCCCATGCGATGGTGGCTGACAGAAACCCTGAAATTTCAATATCTTCTCTTTCCGAAAACATATGAGGAATACAGACAGGATCATTCGCGTTAAAATCTGGATTATTGTAAAAATCAGATTTGTAATCAAGTAAATCCTTTATTTGGTGAAATTGCATGAAATTATTCAATGAGAATCACTTTTTCAATTCAATTCAGGTGCCGCAAAAAAAGGCCGCCTGAGATGGGCGACCTTATAACAAATTTTTTCTACACTAGTTCAAAATCTGAACAGCCTGGATTATTTCCTTTCCCTTTGCTATGGCTTTTTCATTTTCGGGAATCAGCATATGATGCCGTTTGGGCAGTGATTTTTCAAGCCCTTTATGGATGAATTCTGGTTGTATAATTGGCTTAAGTTTAAGATACCCACCTAAAACAATCATATTAAACACCTTAGTGAGACCCATTTTTGAGGCTTCATCGGCAGCTTCTATCTTGTAGATAGAAATATCCTTGCGCTCCGGATGTTTGGTTATACCGTTCGGATCGTAAATAAGCAATCCGCCAGGTTTTACAGTTTTTTCAAACTTATCCATCGACTGCTGATTTAGGATAATCGCAGTATCGTAGGAATTAACAATGGGTGAACTGATGCGTTCGTCGCTGATGATTACAGTAACATTGGCCGTTCCGCCGCGCATTTCAGGGCCATAGGAAGGCATCCAGCTTACTTCCTTGTTTCCCATAACTCCCGAATAAGCAAGAATTTTGCCCATTGAAAGTACACCTTGTCCACCGAAACCGGCTATTATAATTTCTTCTGTCATGATTCAGGATTTTAAATTGATTAGGCTTTGGGTGCTGTAAAGCAGCCTGAATTAGTCTTCGTTTACTTTAATATCACCCAATGGATAATAAGGGAACATATTTTCAACCATCCATTCATTAGCTTTTCGGGGAGTCATTTTCCAACCTGAATTGCAGTTAGACACAATTTCGATAAACGACAGACCTTTATTTAGCTTTTGATTTTCGAATGCCTTCCTTATGGCTTTTTTTGTTTTGCGCACATTAGCAGGAGTATGAACAGACTGGCGCGTTACATAAAGAGTACCCGGCAATTGAGCAACAAGTTCGGTAATTTTAAGTGGGTTACCCATGGTTCTGGTATCGCGCCCATAAGGAGAGGTTGAAGATTTCATTCCCGGAATGGTAGTTGGCGCCATCTGGCCTCCAGTCATTCCATAAATACCATTATTTATAAAAATAATGACAATATTTTCACCTCGATTGCACGCATGAATGGTTTCTGCGGTTCCAATGGCAGCAAGATCGCCATCACCCTGATAGGTAAATACAAACTTATCGGGATTTAACCGTTTTACTGCGGTAGCTAGAGCAGGAGCGCGACCGTGAGCGGCTTGCTGCATATCGATATTCATAAACTCATAGGCAAGAACCGAACATCCAACTGGTGCAATGCCAATGGTTTTATCATAAATATCCATTTCTTCAAGCACTTCCATGATAATTCGGTGGGCAGTGCCATGGCCACATCCGGGGCAATAACTTAGCGCTTTATCAGTAAGTAGGCTGGTTTTGGTATAAACCAGATTTTCTTTAGCGCGGATTTCTTCTTTTGTTATTATTGCCATGTTATTTTCCTCCTATAATTTTTTGTTCAAGTGCCTCTACCACTTCAATAGGTGAAGGAATAATGCCCCCCATACGTCCAAAATGTTCAACTTTAACTCTGCATCCAACAGCCAGGCGAACGTCTTCAATCATCTGTCCGGCACTCATTTCAACAGTAAGGATACCTTTCACTTTTTCAGCCATTTCGCTGGTAGGTTTTGAGGGGAAAGGGAATAAGCTAATTAACCGGAGTAATCCTACTTTAATGCCTTTTGCGCGGGCCATATCTACAGCTTTTTGGCTGATACGTGCACTTGTTCCATACGCAACAATCAAATATTCAGCATCATCGCATTGTATCAACTCGTAACGGGTTTCATTTTTCTCTATTTCACGGTACTTGTTTTGCAAATCGATGTTGTGTAATTCCTGTTTGGATGAATCAAGATCAAGCGAGGTGATAATATTACGCTCGCGGTTTTTTGTTTTACCGGTAGTTGCCCAAGGAGTATTAGCAATAATTTCTGCCTCAGTAAATCTGGGTCTTTGTTCATCGAGTTCAACTTTTTCCATCATTTGCCCTATGGCACCATCAGATAAAATCATCACAGGATTTCGGTATTTGAAAGCTAAGTCAAACCCTAGTCGGGCAAAGTCAGCCATTTCCTGAACTGATGAAGGAGCAAGAACAATCATCCGGTAATCGCCATGACCTCCGCCCTTGGTTGCTTGAAAATAATCGCTTTGCGAGGGCTGAATGGTTCCCAAACCAGGTCCTCCGCGAACTGCATTTAAAATAACACAGGGTAATTCAGCTCCTGCGATATAGGAGATACCTTCCTGTTTAAGGCTGATTCCAGGACTTGAAGAAGAAGTAAGAACGCGTTTCCCGCAGGCAGCGCCTCCATAAACCATATTGATGGCAGCAACTTCACTTTCAGCCTGTAAAACAACCATACCGGTACGTTCGTGTGGCTTTTCAGCCATCAGATATTCCATTACCTCTGACTGCGGTGTAATCGGGTAACCGAAATATCCATCGGCACCTGCGCGGATAGCTGCTTCGGCAAAGGCTTCATTGCCTTTCATTAGTCTGAGTTCTTTCATAATGCTTTTGCAATTAATTTCTTATTCAATTTTTTTCCTGTAAACGGTGATTACACCGTCAGGACAAACAATAGCACAATTGGTACAGCCAGTGCACTCATCATTCACGGTTTCGGCGTAATTATAGCCCTTACCGTTAACATTCTTCGACATTGAGATCACATCCTGAGGGCATGCAGGAACGCATACTTCGCATCCCTTGCATTTTTCAATATCGATCACAATATCACCTACAACTTTTGCCATGATATATTGATTTTGGTTTGATCGTTTTAATGCTACGAAATTAGTATAAATTTATCATCCGGTGACTCGCAAACGATTGCGTTTTGAACCTATGCCCACTATTTATAACCATTTTAAACAGAATTCCTGCCTGGTGTTAATGATTCATGGTGGTTACCGGTCGATGATGTCTGTAAAATGTTTCAAGGCGTAATTTTAAATCAGGAAACTGATCAGGATGAACAAGCGAAACGCAGGCCCGCAATCCTTCAGCACGTTCACTTCCGGTAATAGCGAGAGAGATGGCACTAATGCCATAGTAAACAAGCTCTTCAATCAGTTCAATGCCTGTAAAACCCGGATATGCAATTGTAAAGTAAAATCCATCAGCTATCGGTTGATCAACATCTGTATCGTAAACAATGTGAAATCCGTTATCCAGAAACATTTTTTTCATGATGGAAGCTTTTTGCCCGTATATTTTTACATCTTCCACAAAATTAAAACGACCCTCATTGGCCGCCTTTAGCATGGCGCTGAGTGCATATTGCGCCGAATGCGCCGTTCCGGAACTCAGGGCGTAAACTGTGCCAAAGATCATGGCACGTCCGAAAACGTCAGACGAGTAGTAATTAAGCAATCCGGGAGCTTTCCTGTTAAACAAATGATCAGAAATCACCATCATGCCAATTCGCTGACCGGCATAACTAAAGGCTTTTGAACTGGAAATCAGCAAAATGTAATTGCCCGTATAATTGGCTACGCTGGGCTGATAGGGGGGTACTCCCGGTTTGGAGTAATCTTTCCTGAAGTCCATCCCAAAGTATGCAAGATCTTCGCATATAACAACGTCGTATTGATTAGCAAGATCTCCTATAATTTTTAATTCCTGCTCAGTAAAACAAATCCAGCTTGGATTGTTAGGATTGGAATAAAGGACTGAATGTATATGACCTTTTTTTAAATAGGACTCCAGTTTGCCTCTGAGTTTTTCACCCCGATAATCATAAACATCAAAGCTTTCGAACTTTTGGCCTAGTACTTTATGCTGCTGTTTATGGACCGGAAATCCAGGATCGATGAATAAGGTTGTGTCACGGCCCGGAGTCATGCGGGATAGCGTGAGAAACGCTGCAAAACTACCTTGCATTGAGCCAACTGTTGGAATACATGCATTGGGAGAAACCTGAATATTCAGAAAATTGCGAACAAATCGCGAAATTTCATTTTTTAGTTCCGGTGTTCCATCTATATCAGGATAAACTGCAGCAACACCTTTTCTGAGAGCATCTATTTCAGCCTCGGTACCAATACTGGAAGGCAATATTCCGGGAATGCCCATTTCCATCCGAATGTATTTTGTTGACGATCTCTTTTCGATGTTATCGATCAAACGCTTGATTTCGCGAATGCTTGCTTTACCAACACTCGAAAGGTTCATTTCTTTAATTGTTTCCTGAACAATTTCATAATTTACCGGTGTTTCACTCTGAAATTCTTCTCTCATAAATCAAAAGTGTGTATTTGATAAGCATCAGGAACTGCAAATGATTCCTGGTGCAATATTTATTAAAATCCTGTTTTACAGGTTTTGATATTTTTAATCACAGCATTGGCAATACGAAAATTGCCTGCCAATTAAGCCGGCAAGTTATAGATTTGAAATAGATTAACAAGGCTGTTCCGAAAATTTTTCTTGAAGCAATCAGAACAAAAGTTCGACTAAGCAGCCCGGCTTTTGCCGGAAGCAAATGCCAAAATGGCACCAAGAGCTATACCGAGCAGGGCAGCAAAGAGTACCTGCAAATCGGCCGGGAGTAAAAAGGTGATCGTGTGGGCCGGAAACCAGAAAAAGGGGATGGTTTTAAGAAAAACGAAATTCCATTGAACATCCCAGTTTAATTGTTTAAGTATGGTTGCTACATGCATACGATTCAGAAGAAAACCTTTGAATGAACCACCGGTTTGCATAATATGGGTATCAGTGATTTTGTGTAATGTCATCATTAAAGGAGCGAATATAGTATTCATAGCAACACTTATACTGAAAGCTATCAACACTTTAGATATAGTTACAGATCCGGCAAAAATGCTGCCTGCTTCATGAAAACCCACATAGGAGATAAACGCAAGGGTTCCATTGGTAAATATGACAAAGGCAAGTTTTATGGTTATACCCAATAATCCCCATACAAAAGCTCTTGGGAGCAATCCGAAACCTTTCAGTTGAAAGCCTCCTGATTTGATGCGTAATCCTAAAACTTCACCCAGGGTAGCCAAAAGCGCGAACTTAAAAAAGCTCATAATTAAGCCATGAGAAGCATTAAAGTTATTGTAAAAACCCAAAAGATCGGCGCTTAGGGCAAAAGGAAGAAAAATAAGTGCTATAAGGCAAACAAACAAGAGATCGTTACGTTTCATTCTTTACGGTTATTTTGGCGCAAAGATAGAAGTGTGTGGGCGTAAACCAAAATAAGAATTAGAATCACACGGCGTAAACCTAAATTAAATCTCAACATGGCTACAATCATAAATAGTATAGATCAGGTAATTGAAAAACTCAACTCCATTATAGCAGGTGAAACGGCCAACCAAAGTCCGCTGGCATATTTTCCGGCATTGTATAAAATAGTAACAGAAAAAGTTAAACAGGGAATCAATAATGGTGATTTTGAAGATAATGCCCGCATGGAACAACTCGATATTGTTTTCGCAAAGCGCTATTTTGATGCCTATGATGCCTTTAAAAACAATGGGGTTGTAACTGATTCCTGGCGGAGCTGTTTTATGCATGAGAAATCGCATTGCATTATATTACAACATATTACAGCTGGGATCAATGCGCATATAAACCTTGATCTGGGTATAGCTGCGGCTGAAATTATGGAATCCCGGGATATTAAACTGCTCCATAACGATTTCAAAGCCATTAATGAAATATTGAATAATCTGGCATATGTTGTTCGGGGCAGGCTGGGAGGGATCTCACCACTTATTGGATTACTTGATAAATTGAACTTTAAAGTTGATTCGCTTCTTGTAAAATGGAGTATGGAACTGGCGAGGGATGGTGCGTGGGAATTTGCCATAAAACTGCATAAAAATGGGAAACCGGAAATAAAAGAACGTGACCAGAATATTGCACAATTAGGTTACGGAATTTTTAAAGCTGAACGTTTCTGGTACAAATCTGTACTCGGGTTGATCAGGCTCACTGAATCAGCAAACGTTCGTAAAAATGTAAAACACATACTGAATAAACCCTCTTAAACACATAAATATTCGGCTTACTTTATGAATGATGAAAAATATTGAATTCTGACGTAGTTATGGATTCAGAAATATTTAAACGTATGTTCGATAATTTATATTATGTCAAATATTAATTTCCATTCCTTCCCTGCTTATGGCCCTTTTGCATTTTTAAGAAAGGAACTTTACCAAAAAAAAACAGGAGGCTAAATAGCCTCCTGTACAATAAGATTTGAATTTCTTACAAATTATCGAGTTTTTCTTCGATTCCTTTGCGTTTATCAAGCATATTCAAACGGGTGTAAATTTCCTTAAGTGACAATAAGGTGCTTTTATCCGTTGGATCAATAGATGATGCTTTTTCGAGATAAGGAATTGATTTTTCCAATTTTTTATCTGCATCAGCCTTTAACTGATCATATTTTGCAGATTCCGACAGTGGAAGTTTATTGGCTTCATCAATAAGCGTTGCCGCCTGGTTAACATATAGTGCACCGAGGTTGTAATTGGCTTCAAAATAATCAGGTTTCAGACGAATGGCTTCGAGATAGCTTTTCTCAGCAGCGTCGAGGTTGCCCATTGAAAAATAGTTTACTCCTACAGCATAATGAATAGTAGGATTTTCAGGGTCGGTTTTAACTGCTTCCTGAAGATTCTGAAGGGCTTTTTCATTTTGTTTCGAAGCCAGATAAATATTGGTTTCAGCAATCAGCAAATTAAAGTTATCAGGATATTTGTTGCGGCCGGCCTGAATGGTTGAAAGCGCCTGGGTAGTGTCCTTTTCTTCGAGGTAAACATTTGATAATGAGTTATAAACAAGCGGCTGTGGATAGTTTAACTCAATAATGCGGGTATAATTTTTCTTGGCTTTTTCCCAGTTTTTACCATTTTCGGCCGCAAGCCCTGCATTGAAGATGGCAAGCGTATCAATATTGCCGTAGGTTGCGTTTACATCCACAGCTTCTTCAAAAGAATTGGTAGCCTTATCAAACTCCCCTGCTCCGAAATACTTAACACCTTGATTGTAAAGTTGCTCGCTAATAACAAAGATATTCTGGATGGCTTCAGTGTAGAATTCTTTTTTGGTATCCAGTTCAAGGAGCTTCTTGTATGATTCGTAAGCTTTGGTGAGTGCGTTCGGATCAAGATTCTTGTACTCCGGTTTATCGCTCATATGAATCTGCAGATAGATATTTCCTCTGTAAAACCAGGTTTTGGGATCTGCCGAAGTTGAGGGATCAGAAATGGTTGGTTCGATATTTTGCATGGCTTTGTCAAGTTCCCCCTTGCGAAGGTTGTTGTAAGCCGTTGTGCGGAGGGCTTTTTGCCCAAACACTGCTGTAACTGTGAAAACAGTTAAAAAGATCAGTGATAATTTTTTCATTGTCTGGTTGTTTGGTTAAAATTTGCAATTGGGGCTGCAAATATAAAATGATTAATTGTCAGTATCAATTTCCTTGCCATTATCTGCATCTTCGTCGTCAGCTTCAGTTTCAGGCGTTACATCCTGATCTGCAAACTCATCAACCGGGAAAACATCAAAGGCCGGGTCGCTGGGCGGTACCTGATGATTGCTATCTTCAACTTCTGATTCAACCTCGGCTTCATCCGCTTCAACCTTGGTTACAGCAGCAATAGCATCGTTATCACGCAAATTGATAAGCCTTACCCCCTGAGTTGCGCGTCCCATAACCCTTAAGTCGGCCACAGCAAGTCTGATAATAAGCCCCGATTTGTTAATAATCATCAGGTCGTCATTATCGGTAACAGAATCAATAGAAATTAACTGTCCGGTTTTATCAGTGATATTGATTGTTTTTACCCCTTTTCCACCTCGATTTGTCACACGGTAATCATCGAGTTTTGATCGCTTTCCATAACCGTTTTCAGAAACTACCAGAATATCGTAGCTGTTGTTTTCCATGCAGATCATACCCACAACTTCATCGGTTGCTCCGGCAAGGGTTACCCCTTTTACACCCGATGCATTACGACCCATAGGTCTAACAGTTTTTTCGTTAAACCTTATTGCACGTCCACTCTTTAACGCCATAACAACTTCATTCTCCCCATTGGTGAGTTTGGCTTCGAGCAATTGATCATCTTCTCGAATGGTAATGGCATTTATACCGTTGACTCTCGGGCGTGAATACGCTTCGAGTGAAGTTTTCTTTATTACACCCTTACGTGTGCAGAGAATTATAAAGTTGCTGTTGATATACTCTTCGTCCTTGATACTCTTAAGGTTGATAAATGCGCGTACTTTATCATCCGGCTCAATGTTAATAAGATTCTGAATAGCTCTCCCTTTTGATGTTTTGGTACCTTCCGGAATTTCAAAAACTCTGAGCCAGAAAGCTTTACCTTTCTCAGTAAAGAAAAGCATATAATTATGCATTGAGGCTACAAAGAGGTATTCAAGAAAATCCTCATCACGGATATCAGATCCCTTTGCCCCTCTCCCACCACGGTTTTGGCGGCGGTATTCCGATAAAACAGTCCGCTTGATATAGCCCATGTGTGATATGGTTATAACCACATTCTCGTCGGCTATGGTATCTTCTATTCTGAAATCGCTGGCTGAATAAACGATTTCAGTTCTGGCCTCGTCTCCGTAATTTTCTTTTACGGCAAGCAATTCCTTTTTGATGATGTCCATTCTTAAAGGTTCGCTGGCCAATACACTGCGATAATATTCAATCATTTTGAGTAGTTCATTGTACTCTTCGCGAATTTTATCGCGTTCAAGACCGGTAAGGCGCTGCAAACGCATATCAAGTATTGCTCTTGCCTGAATTTCAGTCAGACTGAACTTCTCAATCAATCCATTACGTGCTTCTTCAGGTGTTCTGGCAGCGCGGATAAGTGCGATTACCTCGTCGAGGTGATCCAAAGCGATAAGCAGACCTTCAAGAATGTGAGCACGTTTTTCGGCTTCATTCAAATCGTATTGGGTACGCCGAACCACTACCTCATGCCTGTGTTCAACGAAATAATGGATAAGCTGCTTGAGGTTAAGCAGCATTGGCCGCCCCTTAACAAGGCAAATATTGTTTACACTGAATGAAGTTTGTAACTGGGTAAGCTGGTAAAGTTTATTAAGCACAACGTTGGTAATGGCATCACGTTTGAGTTCGTAAACAATACGCATGCCCGACCTGTCTGATTCATCACGGATATCCGAAATACCTTCAATTTTTTTATCGTTTATCAGATCAGCTGTTTTACGAATCATCTCAGCTTTATTAACCTGGTATGGGATTGAGCTGACAATGATAATTTCTCTGCCGTTGTTATCTGTTACAATCTTGCTTTCGGCACGCATTACAATCCGGCCACGACCGGTTTCGTACGCATCCTTAACTCCTTCATAACCATAAATAATTCCACCGGTTGGAAAATCAGGAGCTTTGATAAATTTCATCAATTCAGGAATGGTAATATCGTGATTGTCGATATAGGCAATCACACCATCAACCACCTCACTTATGTTATGCGGAGGCATATTCGTGGCCATTCCAACTGCAATACCCGATGCTCCATTTACCAGTAAATTGGGGATCTGTGCCGGTAAAACGGTTGGTTCTTCAAGAGAATCGTCGAAGTTTAACTGAAAATCAACGGTATTCTTATTGATATCAGAGAGCATTTCTTCAGCGATTTTGCGCAATCGGGCTTCGGTATAACGCATAGCTGCAGGGCTATCGCCATCAATACTGCCAAAGTTTCCCTGACCATCCACCAAAGGGTAACGCAGCGACCAGTCCTGAGCCATACGTACCATGGCATCATATACTGAACTGTCACCATGGGGATGGTATTTACCAAGTACTTCACCTACGATTCTGGCGCTTTTTTTATAAGGGCGGTTCGATAATACACCAAGATCAAGCATGCCATAAAGCACCCGGCGGTGTACAGGTTTTAAACCATCTCTAACATCCGGAAGTGCACGCGACACAATCACCGACATTGAATAGTCGATGTATGCCGCTTTCATTTGATTTTCAATGTTTACTTTTACAATTTTCTCGCCACTCGCCTGATTTTCCATTACTTATGCAGTCAAAATTAAAGTTTACGCAAGTCGTTTTTAAGGGTTACGAAGGTAATGATTTTTTGTTTACAAACTGCGTTAAATTACTGCCCGTTTCTTCATCTTACCGGGTTCTTAATATTAGCGATAATAAAACGGCACTTTATTTGATTTATCAAAAATGCCGAATTTTATGGCAGGCATTATCTTAAGATAATTTTAAGTAAAAACGCCGTAAATTTGAAACACTTTAAAAACTAAGCTTAAAGCTGATTGTTATTTGGTTTGAGCGATTGATATTCATTAATTTTCCAAAAAATGGAAGCTAAATTTTCTCAAAGAGTTAAAGATGTTCTTACATACAGCCGCGAGGAGTCGTTGCGTTTAGGCAATGATTATATTGGCGTCGAGCATTTATTATTGGGCATTATCCGCGAAGGCGAAGGCATGGCCATTCAGATTCTGAATCTGTTGAATGTAGATACCGCTGAGGTTCGTCGTACAATTGAATCAGCTATAGGTACTAACTTCAAACGTGACAATTCGGCAGAAAATCTGCCACTTGTAAAACAAGCCGAAAGGGCCTTGAAACTTACCTATCTGGAAGCCAAACTTTTCAATAGTGAACTTATTGGAACCGAGCATCTGTTGCTGGCTATTCTTAAGGACGAAGACAATCTTGTAAGCAGCACACTCAATAAGTATGGAGTTGACTATGATTCGGTTAAGGACGAACTGAAGTCAATCATCAGTAACGATGAGCAAAGCAGTTTCGATAGTCCGAAAGATGAGTTACCGGGAAGTTCAGCCGAGGATGAAGGCGATGAAGGACGCGGATATGGCGGCGGAGCACGCAAACCGTCTGATTCAAAATCGAAAACACCTGTGCTCGACAATTTTGGCAGAGATCTTACCAAAGCTGCCGAAGAAGGCCGTCTTGACCCTATTGTGGGACGCGAAAAAGAACTTGAAAGAATTGCTCAGATTCTGAGCAGGCGCAAAAAAAACAATCCTATACTTATTGGTGAACCTGGTGTTGGTAAATCAGCCATTGCTGAAGGTCTTGCACTGCGCATCATCGCACGCAAAGTGTCTCGCGTACTTTTCAACAAACGAATTTTTACCCTTGATCTGGCGTCACTGGTTGCCGGTACAAAATACCGCGGTCAGTTTGAAGAGCGTATGAAAGCTGTGCTGAATGAGCTCGAGAAAAATCGTGATATCATCCTGTTTATCGACGAAATTCATACCATTGTTGGTGCCGGTAATGCATCAGGATCGCTTGATGCAAGCAACATGTTCAAACCTGCACTTGCCAGGGGTGAAATACAATGTATAGGTGCAACTACGCTCGACGAGTACAGGCAGTATATCGAAAAAGATGGTGCACTTGAACGCAGATTCCAGAAGATTCTGGTTGATCCTACTTCAGTGGATGAAACCATCGAAATTCTCAACAATATAAAGGAAAAATACGAGGACCATCACCTGGTAAAGTATGCACCTGAAGCCGTAAAGGCCTGTGTTACACTTACCAGTAGATATCTTACCGATCGTTACCTTCCGGATAAAGCTATTGATGCCCTTGATGAAGCCGGAGCCAGGGTGCATATCACCAACATGCAGGTTCCGGTTGAAATACTCGAGCTAGAAAGCCGAATTGAGGACGTTAAGAAGCTTAAAAACAAATCGATTCACAGTCAGAAATTCGAAGAAGCAGCCAAATACCGCGATTCGGAGCGCAAGCTGATGATTGAACTCGATGCTGCCAAACGCAGATGGGAGGATGACTCTAAGATCAATCGCGTAGAAGTGAGCGAAGAGAATGTTGCTGAAGTGGTTGCCATGATGACAGGGGTACCCGTTCAACGGATTGCACAGAATGAAAGTGATAAACTGATCAGCATGGAAACCGATCTTGCAGGAAGTGTAATCGGACAGGATAACGCCATTAAGAAAATTGTTAAAGCCATCAGGCGCAACCGGGCAGGCTTAAAAGACCCCAACAAGCCAATTGGCACATTTATTTTTCTTGGGCCCACCGGGGTTGGTAAAACCCATTTAGCCAAAGTACTGGCAAGGTATCTGTTTGATTCAGAAGATGCTCTTGTGCGTATTGACATGAGTGAATATATGGAGAAATTCGCAGTAAGTCGTTTGGTTGGAGCACCTCCGGGATACGTAGGTTATGAAGAAGGCGGGCAGCTTACCGAAAAAGTAAGAAGGAAACCCTACTCTATCGTGTTACTCGACGAAATTGAGAAGGCTCATCCTGACATTTTTCATATATTGTTACAGGTGCTTGACGATGGTATTTTAACAGATAGCTTAGGTCGAAAGGTTGATTTCAAGAATACAATCGTTATAATGACATCCAACATTGGCAGCCGTCAGCTAAAGGATTTCGGTCAGGGCGTGGGATTTTCGACTACAGCCAAACTCTCCGGAAGTTCATCACACGCTCAGGGAGTTATTGAAAATGCGTTGAAGCGCTCATTTGCTCCTGAATTCCTGAACAGAATCGACGATGTTATCATTTTCGATTCACTTGAACGTGAAGATATTCATAAAATTATCGATATCGAACTCAGGAACCTGTTTAACCGGGTGGCTGAAATGGGTTATACTATGGATATCACTACAAGTGCCAAGGATTTTATTGTAGAAAAGGGCTGGGATTCGCAATTTGGAGCCCGTCCGCTAAAGCGCGCTATTCAAAAATATATCGAAGATGCCCTAGCTGAAGAAATTATTAAATCGAAACTTAAGGAAGGCGATTTGATTATGATTGATTATACCACTGATGAAGCGGAACTGAATATTCAGATTAAGCATAACGAACAAACTGCTGAATTGCCCAAAGAATCCTGATCAGTTTTAAAAAAAGGGAGCCAATTGGCTCCCTTTTTTTTATCTTTCCAATAAATCCGGATCAAATTATATGATTTTAGAAACAATCTATTACTCAAGTGGTTTATTGTAGAAAACCTGAACCCATGAAAAAAATCAGTATAGCATTGCTCCTCAGCTTTTTTGTTGCGTTGAATACCTGGGCTCAAAGCGGTAAAAGCGATAATATGCCCGACCCGTCAACCATGAAGGTGTACTATATGGCAATACTAAAATCGGGGCCTGAGCGAAGTCAGGATTCGGTGCAAAGAGCACAGATAATGGCAGGCCATATGGCACATATCATGCAAATGGCCAGCGACAAGAAATTGGTTCTGGCAGGACCGTTTATGGATAACAGTGAACTTCGTGGTATTTTTATCTTCAATGTTGCCGAAGAATCTGAAGCAAGAGCATTAACAAATGAAGATCCTGCTATAAAAGCGGGAAGCTTGATTGCCGAAATTCATCCCTGGTACGGACCTGTATTATTACAGGAAATAGACTGGGCCAAATAACACAAAATCTGTATTGTATGAAAACTGTATTTCCAAAGCATTACGAAAAGAACAAAAAAAATTATCCTGCTTATTTTGAAGCAGTAGAAAAATTGGGTGAAACACTCCGCGAAATCAGCCCTTTGCCTGAAAAAACCATGTGCCTTATTAATCTCGCTGCTGCTGCTGCCATTCAATCCGAAGGGGCAGTTCATAGCCATACCAGAAGGGCAGTCGCAGCCGGTTTAAGCTCAGAAGAAATCAGCCACTCGTTACTTTTACTTACAAGCACGCTGGGCTTTCCCCGCACTATGGCAGCACTTAGCTGGGCAACAGATATTCTGTCAGAAACAAAAGAAAAGAATAAGAAGGATAAAAAGAAATAGGTAAATTCCTGTTTCAAACTGATTATTGAATCACGCTTACAGCGAGTTCCTGAATATCAATACCATCGAAATTACCTGAGCTCATGAGCAACAAGTTGGTATTGTTATAGTCCTGTGCATACAAAAATTCTTCAAGATCTGATTTATTACTGATCACCTGCATATCGGTTCTGTTGAATGCTTCGCTGATTTGCTGCAATGAAAGTTCGGGTAAACGCTTTAGTTCAAGCGCATGGCGACTATAATAAATAACCATCACATCAGCCTGACCCGTGGTTTCAGCGTATTCTTTCATAAATCCCGAACTTAAGCTGCTGTATGTATGCAATTCCATTACAGCTATTAATTTGCGATTTGGGAACAGTTCTTTAACCGCATTAATAGTCGCCTTAAGTTTTGATGGACTGTGCGCAAAATCTTTATAAATTGCACAAAGGTGGTTTTTTGCTACCAGTTCCAATCGTTTTGAGGCTCCTTTGAAGTGCGAAATGGCATCGTAAAACTGATGTGAGCTAATACCCAGTGATTCGCATACAAGTCTAGCTCCTTCAATATTCTGCATATTGTGTTTCCCAAAAACCTGCATTGAATATTTCCGGCCTTCGAAATTAACTATAGTAATTCCATTCTCAATGCTATAATCAGGGGTATTGTATGGCTTTAACAGAACTGATTCACTGCAGTTTTTCGCAACTTTGCATACTTCTTTATCGTCGGCGCAATAAATGAGTGTCCCACCATCAGGTATCAGGCGGGCAAAAAGTGAAAATTGTTCAACGTAATTCTCAAAAGTAGGAAACACATTCATGTGGTCCCAGGCAATGCCACTTATTAATCCGACATCGGGTTTATAAACATGAAATTTAGGTCTGCGATCGAGGGCTGAAGTCAAATACTCGTCCCCTTCAAATACCATAAAATCAACTTCTTCACTTAATTTTACCATAACACCAAACCCAGCTAACTGGGCTCCAACCATGTAATCAACATTGACCCCGTTTGATTGGGCAGCATGCAATACCATAGCTGTGATTGAAGTTTTACCATGACTGCCGCCAATCACTAACCTTCTTTTATTTTTCGACTGCTCATAAAGGAATTCAGGATATGAGTAAATCCTTAATCCCAATGCCATTGCTTTTTCAAGCTCAGGGTTATCGGCATGTGCATGCATTCCAAGAATGATAGCATCAATATCAGGAGTAATGCGCGAAGCGTCCCAACCAATTTTGTCGGGCAGAATCCCTGCTTTTGCAAGCCGCGATTTAGCAGGCTCAAATATCTCATCATCAGATCCTGACACTGAATAACCTTTTAGCACCAATGCAAGCGCAAGGTTATGCATGGCACTTCCGCCTATAGCAATAAAATGAACTTTCATACTTGAAAAATAAGTGACAAAAGTAGGAAATTTAATACCTTACTCCGATCAGGCCAAGGTTCAATGTAATTGTTTAATTTTGCTACAACTTATCAATTCCACATCAAGTGAATGTAATACCAATAATTGCCGACAGCTGGAAAATGGATGGTGGTGTAGCCTTCGGTGTTGTTCCCCGCTCATTGTGGTCTAAGGTATATCCGGTTGACGATTCAAATCTAATCCGTATTGTAACCCGTTGCCTTTTGATTTTAACCGGTACCAGAAAAATTTTGGTCGATACCGGAATGGGAAACAAAAGGGGTGATAAATATTATGGTTTCCGTTTTCGTGAAAAAATAGCAGGTCTTCAAAAAGAGATCAATAAGCTTGGTATCAGCTGCGATGATATCACAGATATACTTTTCACTCATTTGCATGATGACCATGTTGGCGGTGCTACGTTTTATGATACGGCAAGTGAAGTCCATAAAACTTTTTCCCGGGCAGATTATTGGTGCTCAGCAGATCAGTGGATATGGTCAAAAACATCGAATAAACGTGAATCGGCAGCCTTTTTTAACGATAATTCTGAAGTGTTGGAAAATTCGGGCCGGCTTAAACTCATTTATAATGAAGGCGAATGGCTTGATGGAATTTCAATCAGAATTTTCAATGGTCACACACGCGGGCAGATTGTTCCTATAGTAACTATTGGTGATGATACCTATGTTTTTACGGCTGACTTTATTCCGGCAAAAGCCAACATCCCAATTCCTTATGTTCCGGCGGTCGATATTGAACCACTTCTGAGTATGAATGAAAAGGAAGTATTTTTAAAGGTAGCTGCTTTGAATAATTACACCCTTATCTTCCAGCACGACTTTTACAATGAAGCCTGCAGAGTGATTGAAACCGAAAAGGGCGTAGTTGCCGGAGAATCATTTTCGATCAATCAATCAATAAAATCTGAATCATGAAAAAAGAAGAAATAAAGGCTCTGAATCAGTCACTTTCAGGAAAATCAGCCTATGAGGTATTAAACTATTTTCTTACCGATTACAAAGGAAAAATTGCCTTCTCAACAAGTCTTGGAGCTGAAGACCAGGCAATTATCCACATGATATCGCAGATAAATAAAAATACGCAGGTGTTTACTCTCGACACGGGAAGAATATTTCCTGAGACTTATGATTTGCTGGACCTTACTGCCAAAAAATATGGGATCAACATCCGTATTATGTTTCCGGATGCGGACCGGGTTGAGCAAATGGTTGCTGAAAAAGGAATAAACCTGTTTTATGAAAGTATAGAAAACAGGAAACTTTGTTGCCATATCAGAAAAATTGAGCCTCTGAAGCGCGCTTTCACAGGGCTGGATGCATGGATTTGTGGACTCCGGCGAGAGCAATCAATCACCAGAAAAGACATTGAACTGGTTGAATGGGATGATAACAATGGATTGATAAAAATTAACCCGCTGATTGATTGGACCGAAGAACAATTGTGGGATTATATCCGGCAAAATCACATTCCATATAATAAGTTGCATGATCAAGGATTTCCGAGTATAGGTTGCCAGCCTTGTACAAGGGCTATTATGCCGGGCGAAGATATAAGAGCAGGACGCTGGTGGTGGGAAAATCCCGACAGCAGAGAATGCGGGCTTCATAAAAAGCACTGAATTTTCATCTTAACATTTTTTAAAGCGTTGATTATACGTTGATTAAATGTCCTAAAAATTAACAATTTCATAACATTGCTCTTGTTAAAATAATTGGATTTCTTATTTATTTTGCACCCGCTTTGAGCCACCTTAAGGCTCAAAGCGAATTAGAACCTGGTATTCATTAAAATCTACTTGAATGAGCATTAAAAAACAGTTTTTAAAAAGCAAACCTTCTTGCAAAGTTAGATTTAAACTCTCGAAAGAACAGGTTAACAATGCCAGAAAAGTTAACCTGGTTGGCGATTTCAATCAATGGAACGAAAGTGAAACAGAATTAAAACCATTGAAAGACGGATCTTTCAACCACACTATTGAATTAGAATCGGGACGGGAGTATCAGTTTCGTTACTTATTGGATAGCGGCATCTGGATGAACGATGAGGAAGCTGACCATTATGTAAACTCCGGAATTGGCGAAGCACACAATGCTGTGATTGTGCTTTAACATTTGATATAATCATGAATAAGAAAGGCCGGTATCCCGGCCTTTTTTTATTCAAATCTTATAGCTTTTACCGGTGAGATATACCTGATTACGAGTGACGGTAAAAGCATCATTGCGGTGCAAATCATCAGGGTTACTAAATTAATTATCAACACTTCCCCCACCCCTATCTGAACCGGAACCGTTGAAACAAAGTAGGAATCTTCAGGTAAGGGAATAAAACCATACACTGACTGTAGTATTATAAGTCCCAAAGCGAAAATATTTCCCAGCAAAAGTCCATAGAATGAAATATTGAGCGAAGTATAAATAAATATCTTGCGGATACCGCGATTGGTAGCTCCCATGGCTTTAAGCATTCCTACATCATGGGAGTGTTCAAGAACCAGAATTAATAGCGTTGATATCATTGTTATTCCCGAAACCAAAGCCATCAGAATCAGAATAATCAATACATTTAAATCCTGTATTTCAATCCAGTCGAAAATTTGAGGATACAATTGTTTTACCGTAACCGTATTGAGTTTATATCCAGTAATCAGATAAACTTCCTCAGCAATTTTATCAAGCTTGTTAAATCCGGTAATAGTAATTTCAACATTAGAAACCAGTGAATCAGACCAACCGTTCAGACGCTGAATATGTCGCATATCTCCAAAAACATAAGTTTGGTCAAACTCCGCAAGGCCGGTGTCGTATATACCACAAATGCTGAATTTTCTTCCACGTGTTGAATTCCCGATTATAAAATACATTCGTAACGGATCGCCTGTTTTAAGGTTGAGCAGATTAGCTATCTTTTTCGAAATTAAGACTTCATTTCCGGCATTGGTATCAGCGTTATGCGGAACGCGACCATTTGTCAAACGTGATTTAAGAAATTCCCAGTTGTAATTTTTGCCGGTTCCTTTAAAAACAATGCCTTCAATTTGTCCGTCGGTACTTATAATTCCGGCTTTTTGACAGGTGGGCTGAACATCGGTAACTCCTTCTATCTGCCTTAATTTGTCTGCATGTACTTCGGGCAATGCTACCGGATCAGTCTCATAAGAATTGTTGGAATCAAAGCCAGTAACCTGAATATGACCTCCGAAACCAGCAACTTTATCGCGAACCTGGCCTTGAAATCCATTTAAAATCGCAACCGAAATTAGCATAACTGCTAGACCCAGAGCGATTCCGGTAATACTCACCCTTACAATTGGAGTTGAGAACCGGCTCCCTTTTCCCGAACGAATTCTGCGGCTTATAAAATATTCGTAATTCAATGCGATCGAATTTATGGCAAAGTTAGGCTATTCCAATTAAATTTGCAGCTATGGCTATTTACTCAAACAACTTTCGAAACTTTATCTTCTTTCTGATTACTGCGTGTTGGGCATTTTATCTCACAAGTTGTAAACCTTCATCCAGAATTTCAGAAACCCGCACTGGAAAAGTTTCTGGCAATCAAGCTGTTGCCAGTGAATCATTTAACGAAGCATCTATCCGTCCGGGGGCTGAACGAACACGACAGTATTTTAGCAGGATTCATGATAAACGTGTTGCTGTTGTAGCAAATCCAACTTCAATGATTGGTAATGTCCATCTGGTGGATAGTATATTATCAGCCGGCATTCAAGTGGTGCGGGTATTTACACCGGAGCATGGTTTTCGTGGTCAGGCCGAAGCGGGTGAATTGGTAAACAATAGCACCGACGCCCTTACCGGATTGCCAATAGTATCGTTGTATGGCGATCACCGGAAACCAGATATCGTTGATATGCAGGATATTGATTTGGTTATTTTTGATATTCAGGATGTTGGTGTGCGGTTTTACACCTACATTTCGACCCTGACACTTGTTATGGAAGCCTGCGCTGAGAATAATGTGTCATTACTTGTTCTTGACCGGCCAAATCCCAACGGATTTTACATTGATGGACCGGTACTTAAACCTGAGTTTACTTCGTTCGTTGGCATGCACCCGATACCCATAGTTTACGGAATGACAATGGCGGAATATGCGCGAATGGTCAACGGACAGCATTGGTTAAAAGACAGCCTGATTTGCGATCTTGACTGGGTTGAGGTTTCCGCTTACACGCACTCGCGTCATTACAAACTTCCGGTAAATCCATCGCCCAATCTTAAAGATATGAATGCCATTTACCTTTATCCCTCGATTTGCCTTTTTGAAGGAACAAAAGTAAGTGTTGGCAGAGGAACTGACTCGCCTTTTTGTGTCGTCGGTTATCCCGGATATCCTGATGGCAATTACCAATTCACTCCGGTGAGTATACCCGGAGCCAGTTTAAAACCTCCATATATGAATGAATTATGCAATGGATATAACCTGGTTCCTTATGTTGATGAGTTACTTGAAAATCCCGGATTAAAGCTCGACTGGCTTATTCGGATGTATCAATCATCGGACAAAACCGGATTTTTTACCTCATTCTTTGATAAACTGGCTGGTGGTGACGCATTAAAACAACAGATAGAGTCAGGACTAACTGAAGAAGAAATCAGACAATCGTGGCAGGACGACCTTAAAAAGTTCAGGGCTATCCGAAAAAAATATCTTCTCTACAGAGACTTTTGATATTATAAAAATCAGATTCTCCCCGGATAAACTTTCAGGGCTTCAGCCAAACACTGCACAGCATTGTGCAGGTCTTCCTTTTTAAGAACATAGGCAATTCTTACTTCGTTTTTGCCAAGTCCGTTTGTTGCATAAAACCCCGAAGCCGGAGCCAGCATTACAGTTTGTTTATTGTATTCAAACGCTTCGAGAAGCCACTGACAAAAATGATCGGCATCATGAACAGGCAGGCTAATGACTGAATAAAATGCTCCTTTGGGCATAGGTGCAAAAACGCCCGGAATCTGGTTTAATTCTTCTATCACGAGATTACGCCTTGAGATATACTCGTCATAAACATTGGTAAAATACTCAGCTGGAGTCTCGAGAGAGGCCTCTCCTATTACCTGGCCCAGGCTGGGTGGGCTTAAGCGCGCCTGTGCATACTTTAGTGCAGCTCCCATAAATGCTTTATTCTTCGAAATCAGTGCACCAATGCGCACACCGCATTCGCTGTAGCGCTTCGATACTGAGTCCATCAAAACTGCATGCTCTTCAAGACCTTCAAGATTCATTACTGAATAATGGGTCTGCCCGTCGTAGCAAAATTCACGATAAACCTCATCGGCAAATAAATACAAATTATGTTTCAGCACAATTTCGCGCAGTTGCTCAAGCTCCTGTTTGCTATAAAGATAACCCGTCGGATTGTTCGGATTGCAAACCATGATAGCTTTGGTGCGCGGTGTAATTGATTTTTCAAATTCCCGCACATCGGGCAAAGCAAATCCGTTATTGATTGACGAAGTAATAGGGACAACCTTTATGCCGGCCGATAGGGCAAATGCATTGTAATTGGTATAAAATGGCTCTGGGATTATCACTTCATCACCCGGATTCAGGCATACCTGAAAAGCAAATAAAATAGCTTCAGAACCGCCTGTTGTGATAATAATATCTTCATGACTGATCGCGATGCCTGTTTTTTGATAATAGGCTGCAAGTTTTCTGCGGTAAGACTCATTTCCTGCAGAGTGACTGTATTCAATAACCTTCAGGTTAAAATTGCGAATAGCATCCAATGCTACTTCAGGAGTTTCAATATCAGGTTGTCCAATGTTTAGATGATAAACTTTAACACCTTTCTTTTTAGCAGTTTCGGCAAATGGCACTAGTTTGCGGATGGGTGAAGCAGGCATCTGATTGCCACGGAGCGAAAGATCAGGCATGGAAGGAAATTTTTAGCAATGTATTTGATAAAACAATGCAACAAAGGTAAAATCAATTTTGAGAGATACAAGCAAACTATTCTTAAAAAAAGAGCAAAAAAAAACCGGGAAATCCCGGCTCAGATAAGGTAAAGAGTCCTTATTTTTTCGAGACTGGAACAGTGCCAGGTGCCACTGTCTTTTCGGGTACAGTGCTCTCTTCGGTTTTCTGAATGATATTGCCTGTGATGCGCAGCACAACTGTAGCAGTTTTGGCGTTTGACATAACAGTAATGGTTTTGTTGATAGGACCCATTCGGTTGGTATCATACTTAACCTTGATGCTCTCTTTTTTACCCGGAAGAATCGGTTCACGCGGCCAGCTGGGAACGGTGCAGCCACATGATGATTTAACGCTTGACAGAATCAAGGGTTCTTTACCGGTATTGGTAAAAGTAAATTCGCAATTACCATCACCTCCAACAAACATGGTTCCATAATCATGAACGGTTTTGTCGAATGAAATCTCTGGCGCATTGGGGTTTGGTGCTGCTGTTTCGGTGGTAGCTGTCTGGGCGAAAATTGAACCGATTCCCATCAGAACAACTGCCATCAACGAAATTGACTTTTTCATTTTTGTAGAATTATGATTAATACAAGGTGAATTACACGCTGCAATACCACAAAATTACACAATATCGGCGGGAATGCATCGCTTTTTTATCTTTTTTAACAATACAATTGTTGTACCAAACCCAATATTCAGATCAAAATACTGATAATGTGTTTAAAAATTAACCGATATTTGTTGCATTAAATCCGATTTCGGGATTTTTCAGAAATACAAATCTTTATGCGAATCACTCTTTTTGCTTTATTTATTGCCTTGCTGGCCATTAGCAGTTGTAAATCTCCCCAGAATCATATGCAGTCGAATAATGCAAAAGTCACCGGACCAAAGGTTGTGATCTACAAAACCCGTGACAATTATTTTCTGCATGTCCCGGTTTCACTCTCAAAGAACAAAAGGAATGTAACTTCGTTTCCGGCTCCTGGAGATTTAAAAACCAATGGAGAACTTGCGATGCCTTTAAAACTTGAGAATGGCTATTTGCTCGACCGGCGCGGCATAAACGAAAATTGTGCTTTTCTGAAGCTTACATATTACGAGTACAACAGATTGGCCCAAACGCCCTCTGCTGAAGAACTAATGGAGCTGGTGCTTGATGCCGACCCTATTACTGAAATGTATTATGCCGGCCGCATGAGCGATTATAAAGATCCGGTTAACGAACTAAACGAACTCATTCTGAAAGGTGATTTAACCCATTTTACCAAAGTTAAATAATTGTAATTCAATTTTATAAAATCATCAGGTAATACAAGCATTATTTGTCTGATATTTCGCAAGACTCTATTCTGCTAACTTAAAATATACTTAAAATTGACGACTGCCGGTCCGGTAGTGATATCAGATTGAATATTGCCTTACATTTGTAGCTTCTGTTTAATCTGGGATATTACTTCTTTTCTGACTACAATTACTCTGGCAAATTTGATGAGAGTGTGTTGATTATGAACATTTACGACATTTGTGTGTTAATGAAAACCTTATTAATTAAACTGTAACCATTGAGCACGAATACCAAATCAATGACCGAACTTGACGGCAAAACGCTATATTATAGCTTCTTAGCCGGGGCTCAGAAAATTTTCGAAAACCAGGTTCTTATCAATAAGATCAATGTTTTTCCGGTAGCCGATGCCGATACCGGAACCAACTTGGCATCTACCATGCGATCGATAGTAGAATCACCCATTCCTACAAGTGATCTGAAGGTTACAGCTGCAGCTCTTGCAGATGCTGCGCTCACCGGGGCGCGCGGAAATTCAGGAATTATTTTCGCTCAGTTTGTTTATGGTTTCAGCACCGAAATTCAAAAGCACGAAACCGTAAGTGTTGAAACATTTGCTGAAATATTACGTCAGGCCGTTTCGTATGCCTACGAAGCAATTGCGAATCCGGTTGAAGGCACCATGATTACCGTAATCAGGGAATGGGCCGAATTTATCTATATCCTTAAAGACACCATCAAGGATTTTATTGAATTGCTTGCAGCAGCTTATATCAAAGCGCTCGAATCGCTGCAATCAACCACCAAAAGGCTTGAAGTTCTGGCTAAATCGAATGTTGTGGATGCCGGTGCCAAAGGTTTCGTTGTTTTTCTGCAGGGAATGGTTGAATTTGTTAAAGCCGGCGAATTGCGCAAATTACTTTCTGGCAGGGATACTGTTGTAATAGCTGATTCAGAGGTGGTTTCGCACGACGAAATTACATTCCGCTATTGTACAGAGGCAATGCTTGTGCTTGATGAAAAGAAAAATACCGATCTGCATCAGGTTCGTAAATCTATCGCTCACATGGGCGATTCTATGGTAGTTGCCGGTTCAGCAAGAAAGATGCGCGTACATATCCACAGCGACCATCCAGCCAAGGTAATGAAAGTGCTTAGCCGTTTCGGAAGCATCAGCTACCAGAAAGTGGATGATATGGTAATGCAAAACGAGATAAGCTCCAATGCGATGCATCCGGTTGCCTTGCTTACCGATTCAACCTGTGATCTTCCACAAGAGCTCATCGAAAAATATCAGATTAACGTTGTACCGCTCAGTGTACACTTTGGCGATACCTATTTTCTTGACCGCCTGACCATTTTGCCGGCTCAGTTTTATTCGATGATTGATAAATCTCCAGATTATCCGTCAACTGCCCAGCCTGCATACAAAGATTTCTTTAACAGATATTCATACTTAGCTTCTCACTATGATTCCATAATTGGAATACACCTGAGCAAAGCTATGAGCGGTACCTGGAGCAATAGTTCCAAAGCTTCGCATGCTGTATCAGAACACAGTGGAAAAAAAATCACAGTTCTAAATTCAAAACGGATCTCAAGCGGGCTTGGTTTGATGGTGCTTCGAGCTGCAAAAGCCATTGAAGCTGGTGCCACACACGATGAAATCGTCAATCAGATGGAATCATGGTCTGACAATACACGCATGTTCGTTTCTTCAAAAACCATCAAGTACATGGTTAAAAGCGGCCGCGTTAGTTATACCAAAGGCCTGATAGGATCGCTGCTTAACCTAAAGCCCATTGTTACCGTTAACAATGAAGGCCGTACAGAAACGTTCGGAAAGCCTTTTACCGAAAAAAGCAGTATGGAGCTTGTACTTGTAAAAGTGAAACAGCTTGCTGCAGAAAAGAAAATCTGGGGTTATTCCATATCACATGCACGCAACATTAGTACTGCTCACTGGTATGCCGAACAAATGAAAGCTATTTGCGGGTTAGAACCCGAGTTTATCAATGATGCCTCACCTGTGCTTGGTGTAAATGCCGGCCCGGGCGTTGTTGCGCTTTCGGTGATGTTTGAATAAAACCAGCTTTAGAGATTTTACGGGCATTTCAATCAGAAATGCCTTTTTTTTTGCATCTTTAATTGAGTTTCAAATAAAACTAACTTATATGTTCAACTATTTGATTTACGCTGCTTTTGCTGCTTTTGTTTACATGACCATGGCATTTATAGTTGCACTTATCCGCCGCGACAATTCAATAGTCGATATTTTATGGGGGCCAGGGTTCATTTTACTCGCATTATCAACTATACTTACGCGCGAATCTGTTTCACCTAAAGCGATTATCCTATTGTTTCTGACAAGTTTATGGGCTATCAGGTTAGCAATTTACATTTATCGCCGAAACCATGGTAAAAGAGAGGATTTTAGATATGCTGCCTGGCGGCAAACATGGAAATACTTTATACTGAGGAGTTATTTTCAGGTCTTTATGTTGCAAGGCACACTGATGCTTATCATTGCATGGCCTGTTCTGCATGCCGTTTCAATGCCCTCCGACCCTGGCATCGTTGATTTTGCGGGCTGCATTGTCTTTTTTGCCGGGTTTCTCATTGAAACTATTGCTGACCATCAAATGGCAGTTTTCAAATCAAGTCCCGATAACAAAGGTAAATTGCTGATCAATGGCTTATGGAAATACTCCCGACATCCAAATTACCTCGGCGAAGCCATTTTGTGGTGGGGTTTCTGGCTTATGGCAGTTTCATGTGTTGATGGTATTTACACCATAATCAGCCCGATAATCATCACTTTACTTTTGCGCTATGTTTCGGGTGTACCAATGCTCGAAAAAAAGTATGAAGGCCGTCCCGACTGGGAAGAATATAAACGAATTACGCCTGTATTCTGGCCGTTCAGGCTCAGCTAATTATGTGCCGGATAGCTATTGATTATATGTAATTATCAGGATACAATTTTAATTCATTCTCCAATTTTATACCTTCGCCAATTCGTTTATGAATGGAATAATCAACGTTTTGCCCTATGATAAATCAGCAACTCATTAACCCAGGAAGTATTGTTGTAATTGGTGGTTCAAATGATATTACAAAACCAGGTGGTAAAGTCCTTAAAAATTTACTGGATTCTAATTTTAAAGGTAATTTTTATGTCACAAATCCTAAAGAATCTGTAATTCAAGGAATTAATTGCTACCAGAATCTTTCAGATTTGCCACAAACTGATCTTGCCATACTGGCAATTGCTGCTAAATTCTGTGTTGAAACCGTGCAGGTTCTGGCCCATCAGAAAAATACCCGTGCCTTTATTATCCTATCAGCTGGTTTTCATGAAGAAAGCGAAGAGGGCGCCAAACTTGAAAAACAGATTGTTGATATTATTGATTCAACAGGCGGTTGTCTTATCGGTCCAAACTGCATTGGAATTATGAATCCCAATCACGCATCGGTTTTTACAACACCGGTTCCGAAGTTACAGCCGCATGGTGTTGATTTTATCTCAGGTTCGGGTGCAACAGCCGTTTTTATTATGGAATCAGGCATCCCGAAAGGACTGACATTTTCGAGTGTGTATTCCGTAGGTAACAGTGCGCAGCTTGGTGTTGAAGAAGTATTGCAGTATATGGATGAGCATTTTGACCCTGTAAATAGTTCGAAAGTTAAGTTGTTGTATATTGAAAGCATTAATAAACCGGCACTTCTGTTGAAACATGCAAGCTCACTAATAAAAAAAGGGTGCCGCATAGCTGCCATAAAGTCAGGAAGCTCAGCAGCAGGCAGCCGGGCAGCATCGTCGCATACAGGTGCTCTGGCAAGCAGCGATTCGGCTGTTGATGCCCTTTTCAGAAAAGCGGGAATTGTACGCTGCTATGGCAGGGATGAACTCGCAACTGTGGCAGGTATATTTATGCACAAACCACTCACAGGCCGGAATATTGCAATTATTACGCACGCCGGCGGCCCGGCTGTTATGCTCACCGACGCATTATCGAACAATGGTCTCGAAGTGCCGCATATAGATAGTCCGGAGCTTTTAAATAAATTGTTGCCGGGCTCTTCTGTAGCCAATCCTATTGACTTTCTGGCAACAGGAACTGCTCAGAATCTCAGCGATATCATTGATTACTGCGATAAAGAATTCGATCAGATTGACGCTATGGTTGTTATTTTCGGCAGCCCGGGACTTACAGAGGTTTTTGATGTTTATAAAGTTCTTGACGAAAAAATGAAAACCTGCCGGAAACCCATTTTCCCGGTGCTACCATCGGTTATTAACGTAAGCCGGGAAATTGACTATTTTATTGGCCTCGGAAACATTAATTTTCCTGATGAAGTGCAGTTCGGGAGTGCCCTTGCACGTATTTACAACACACCGCCTCCCTCCCTAACATCAACTATGCCGGATGTAGATATTCAAAAAATCCGGCGAACCATAAACGAAGCTCAGGATGGATATCTCGATCCCGGCAAGGTTCAGGAATTACTGGATGCTGTAGGAATTATCAGAGCCGGCGAAGCGGTGGTTTTTAGCGCAGAAGAAGCGAAAGTTGCGGCTGTGAAACTGGGATTTCCGCTGGTAATGAAAGTGGTGGGGCCGGTTCATAAATCAGATGTTGGCGGAGTTGTACTCAATGTAAAAGATGAAGCCACGGTAGTTAAAGAATTTGAAAGGATGATAAAAATTCCTTCGACCACCGCAATTCTGATGCAGTCCATGCTTACCGGAATGCAACTTTTTGCAGGTGCCAAGCTCGAGCCCGGATTCGGACATATGGTTTTGTGCGGATTGGGTGGTATCTTTATTGAAGTTTTAAAAGATGTTCAAACAGCTCTGGCCCCGGTTGATCCGGAAGAAGCCTTATCCATGATCAGGAATCTCAGATCATATAAAATGATTCAGGGCGTAAGAGGTCAGGAAGGGACCAGCGAAACAGCCTTTGCCGATGCAGTAGTGCGCCTTGCTACATTGGTTATACATGCCCCTGAAATAGCTGAAATGGATATCAACCCATTGCTTGGAAATGCCAAAGGTGTAATTGCTGTTGATACGCGCATCCGGATTGAGCGGTAATGATCTTTTTTGGGGCAGAAAAATTAATTATTAAGGACTTTTGATGATTCTGCCAAAATTTATCCGAGGCTTACGCTTTTGAATAAAAACAACTTACAATCTCTGGGCTCTGACTTAAATGCCTCGTGATTAAGTGTTTTAACACCTTTGCTTTAAACTTTTAATGATGAAAATCAGACCTTCAAATTCAGCAATACCGTTTTTCGCCTTTCTGATATTATGGTTCACAAGCAGTGCATTGTTGGCCCAAACTACCGATGATCCTGAAATCGCGAAGTGGGAAAGCGAAATATCTCACCTTGAATCTGTTAAAACACCTGATTCAGGTAAAGTGATACTTTTTGAAGGGAGTTCGAGTATACGTTTGTGGGATAGTATAATGTCAGATATGAAACCTTACACTGCCTGTGCACTGGGCTATGGAGGTGCAAAGCTCACTGATTTTGTGTTTTATTGTGACCGTATAAACCATAACCGCCATGCAGCGGCAATAGCTGTTTTTATTGCCAACGATATAACCGGTGATAAAACCGACAAATCGCCTGAAGAAGTAGTTAAGTTATTCAGGCAGGCAATGAAGAAAATTACCAGAATATATCCGCACACCCCTGTTTTCTGGATCGAAGTTACTCCCACCCCATCGCGCTGGAATGTTTGGCCCTTGATAAATGAAGCCCAGCAAAAAATTGAGCAGATTTGTCAGCATAAGAAGTATCTGTACTTTATTTCAACAGCCGATGTTTTTCTGAGATCAGGAAAACCTGATGCCTCCCTTTTCAGGGAAGATATGCTTCATTTAAATCAGAAAGGATACCAATTATGGGCGAATACCATCAAACAACAATTTGATGCAATTCTGAGCGAATCATTCAGGAAATAACCTCTGAATCTGGATTTACTTTTGAGATTCGGGTAGCTGAAGTTTGCTTCCCGATTCATCAACAACCTGTTTTTTCCATTTATCAGGATAGCCCGGGAAGGCCGGCGATTTAGGATAATCATAAGGATTCTTCAGAAATTTCCCATCTTTTTCCTGCTTCACATTTCCGTCGAGATATTTCACCAGGAGAAATTCACCCAGTTTTCTCCATTTGTCAACAGTAGCAAGGGCAGTGTTTGATGAATAGGAGGTTATATATTCACGCGCTGCATCCGGGTTGGTTTTCCAGATGTCTGAAGCTTGCTTATCGATGGTAGGGGTCTCAGCAGCAAAACCAGACTCAAGTTTCAACTGCAATTGTTTAAGATCGGGCATCACCCTGTTGTAGAACAGGTAGGCAAAATGAGCCACCCTGTTAAATACCCAGAATGCAGCGGTTTCGGAATATTCAAGCATACTTCCGTTGCCTTCGGCCACACAATACGGAATACGCTTAATTCCGCAGTAGAAAGGCATATAAACTGTTGAAGCTGCATCATCAACACCAAACCAGAAAATACCACCTACGGGATCGGGCAACCAACTGCGCATTTGGGCAATAAACGAAAACCCGGTTTGTTGGGTTGCTGTTACGCGTTCATTAAAATACTCTTTACCTTCATATTCCCAGGTAAGTGGTCTCCAGCGGTATGGAAGCTCAAAAGGTTCGGCACCTGGTTCCTTTGCCATATCCAATTCGGTTCCTTCGAGATGATCTCGTTTAAACGACATCAAATCCTGTGCTGAAAGTTTACGGTTTGGCTTGATATACAAAGGCAGGCGTTTGGCTCCGGCATTTCCGCTTGCATATTCAAAATATTGCTGCATGGTATCGCTGGCGTGGTTAAACATGGCCCAAACCCTTAATTCACAAAATCTTAAAGCCTCAAACCCAAGCGGAGCATAGGCATCGCAAAAGCTAAAATCTTTATCCGATCCGGTAAAATAGCCTTTTGAGCGGGCAAAACTTATTACATCGTGGGCATAAACTACTTCAATATCCGGATTGTTTATCAATTGCAAATTGCGGCTGCTTATAGATGTTTTGCGGTTTTCCTTTTCGAAGTGCGTAATGCGCGCCTGATTGGCATGAGCCGAAATAAATCCTTCGGGAATTCTACGTGCAACCCATACAGCACCTTTATCAGCATTAACCATTTGGCCTGATTTCTTATCCATTACCAACCTGGTTCCTTTACCGATGATTTCCATAATCCAAACCTCATTCTTATCGCCGATTGAAAAAGATTCACCTGTGCTGGCGTAGCCATGTTTTTCAACAAGTCCGGCAATAATTGCAATAGCTTCGCGTGCAGTTTTGGCACCCTGAAGAGCCAGAAACATCAAACTTCCATAATCTACGATACCTGTGGAATCATAGAGCTCACTCCTGCCATCAAAGGTGGTTTCACCAATAGCTAGCTGATACTCATTCATGAATCCAATCACCTGATAAGTGTGTGGCAAAAACTCAATAGTACCCAAAGGTTTATTACTTCCACGATCGCGTAGGGTGATAAAATTACCATTCGGATAATCAGCAGCAGGCCTGAAATAGAGTTCACCATAACGGATATGCGAATCGGCTGCATAGCTGATTAAAGTTGAGCCATCGGCCGATGCCCCTTTCGTAACAAGATAATTGGTACAACCCAGTACTTGCATCGGAAACAAAATAATTGAGCTGTAAACCATTACAGAAACAGCTAATGCAGATAAAGCAGAAGTGATTTTCATAGTAAATATTTCAGTTTTTACGGTATTTAAGATGCTCATTTTCGAGCACAGTGGCATATTCGGAATCTGCATAGCATGTAATGTGCAGTAAATCTCCTTCAGTATGCGTAAATTGAGTTACACATAAAATTACAATCCGCTGTTTCCTTTCATTCTCAAACACTTCGAGTTCTACCTCATCGCCATGCAGGTTTTTCAATTCGTGAATACGAATCATACTGAACCCGAGCGATTCAATAAAACCTGATGAAAGATGGTAAGGATACCATGAGAGTCCAGCCGTTTCTGAATCGAAAATAGCTTGTTGTTCGTTGTTCTGAGCTTTCATTTTTACATGCTGTTTCCGACTGCTAAAATACAAGATGCATCTAAATGATTTGTAAAAATAATCGGATAGTATCCCTGAATTATATCGTGCAGCCGCAGATTATGTGTAAATTGCCTGTGGCTGCTATCGAACAGAGCCTATCTTAATCTTTACTGATAATCAATTATATACAAATGATCATCTCGGAAAATGCAAGCCTTGAGAGGCTGGCTATTCACAAAACGGGCAATAAAAGCCGCGAAGAAGGGGTAAAATTATCGACTTCCTGTGTAATGATATCTGAACGTATAAGGGAATTGTTGATGCATTATTTTCTTCAGCCTTTTAAATCGCCTGAATATTTTCAATTGTTTCATGAAACGGATTTAAGTTTGAATGAAGTGTATCATTACGTATGCAGCATTTTTGATGATCCGGAGTCGTTTTTTGCTCAATCTCATAACCTGGCGCTTCACCTCTACCAGGCTTCATCGCACCCTAAAATTAAACCGGGCGAGTTTTATGTAGTTCATTTTAAACAGCTTATTGTTGATGGTGAAGAAACGGAGGCAATCGGACTTTTTAAGTCAGAATTGAAAGAAACATTCCTGAAAGTTTATCCTTCAGGCGATAATTTTATGGTCGGACACGAAGATGGAATCAATATCAATAAGCTGGATAAAGGATGTATAATTTTTAATCTGGAACGTGAGAAAGGTTTTGTTGTGGCTGCAATTGACAACACAAGCAAGAGCAATGAAGCCATTTATTGGATGGATACTTTTCTGAACCTCAGGCAAAGAGCCGATGATTATTATTTCACCAATCAAACAATGCAGGTTTGCCGTGAGTTTGTAACCGATAAACTACCTGAAATTTTTGAGATTGACCGGCCGGGACAAGCTGAACTACTTAATAAATCGATAAAATTCTTCAAAGAAAATGAAGCCTTTGACCTTGATGATTTTGCAGGGGAAGTTTTTGGCAATCCCGTTGTAATTGAGACTTTTAGAGAGTATAAAAGAGACTACGAAGTTGAAAAACAGGTAGAACTAAGCGACTCGTTTGATATTTCGGGGCAGGCGGTTAGGCGTCAATCCAAAGTTTTCAAGAGCATTTTGAAACTTGACAAGAATTTTCATGTATATATTCATGGAAACAGGGATCTTATTGAAAAAGGTTTTGATGATGAAAGAAACCTGCATTACTATCGCTTGTTTTTTAAAGAAGAGAATTAGCAGGATCAGCTAAATGGCTTATTCCCTGAAGTATCGCTGAAATCAGAAAAAAATACAGGTTGATTCGTTTATACGTTATCAACGGACAAAATGCGGCACTTCATCAGGAAGAACAAATGAAATTTCAACCAGACCGGCATAATGCCCATCCTCAAACCAGGGTCCCTGAAAAATCATCTTTTTCCGGCCATTTTTCTCAATGGTATAAACATTGGTTTTCCTTTCATCGGCAAGGGTTGCAATAATGTTTTGTGAAGCGGCATTATGGCAATCGTTAAGAGCCTGACCTATGAGCTTTGTGCCACCGTATTTAGCAAACACCTCGGCTGACTGGCGGTTCATTTCGATTATTTTTCCTTTGGCATCAGTAACAGTAATAGCTATCGGCAATTCTTCGGCCCAGTTTTTCATAGAAATTTTAATTTGAATGCCCGCAAATGTATTTTAAAATTTTGGAAATACAGAAATTTGCTTATCTTTGCACCCTCAAAACGGCCCCGTAGCTCAACTGAATAGAGTATCTGACTACGGATCAGAAGGTTACAGGTTTGAATCCTGTCGGGGTCACTAAAAAGGGATGATTTTCATCCCTTTTTTTATTGAATATCAATAAGTTAAAGTTCAAGTAAATTTGAGCACAGCCAAAATATTTTACTGATTGATTTTAAGGTGAACATCCCGTTTATAGGACCATACCATGGCAACAATAGCAATAAGTAGCGAGAACGCGCCTACACAGAAAGTAAACACAAAACCATACATCTCGTAAAAAAGCACTCCTAGTAATGGGGCAAAAACAGCACGGGTTGCAGTGAGAAAGAGGTGCACTGATTGATACTCACCGGCTTCGCCTGGTTTGCAGAAATACGCAGAACCAATACTCCACAGCAACGACATGGTTGCAGCAAAAACACTATGAAACAGAACAAAAGGAATCATACCATAATACAATCTGAAATCGCCCATCATAATATTAGCCGGAAAATAAACTACCATCGAAAGGCTTAACAGATATAACATTATTGAAGCAAAAGTTATGGCGGCAAACTTCCGTGGATCTATTTTACCAATCATCCTGCCAAAAAATGGAATCAGAAAAAGGGCTATAATATTGTATGAATTTTTATAGGTAGCAACACTAAAGTAGTTAAGGCCCAACTGCTTATCAAAAAAAAGAGTCATCACGGTTACGGTACTCATAAAAGCAAACCCATAAAAAAGAAAACCTAGTTCGAAGTGTCTGAAAGGCACATTATCCTTCATTATTTTGCGCATACTTCTCACCGAAATTGCCACAGACTCAAAAAATCGCTGCTTTATGGGTTGTACGTTTAATTCGGTATATTCAATTTTAGAAAGCAGCCAGGTTGAGACCACTCCTGCTGTGGCAGCAACTGCAAACACCCAACGGTATGCATCAGGGTCATAATCAAGAAGGATACCATAGACAAACGCAGTCAAAAGCATTAACACTTTGCCCGTAACCGTTGCTTTACTATATAGAATACCAAATTGCTCATGTCTGTATTGCTGCTTAAGAAACAGGTTTATGGTCGGAAAAAGTATTGGGTTACCGAGATAGTACACTAAAAAAAGCGATAGAAAAATGTAATGGAATATTGGCTCAACAAACAATTGCCCTGAGGTTGGTGGGAAAAAAAGCAGTAACGCCAGTGGCGCCCGCGTAAGGAATCCGCTTAATTTTACCAGCTTTTGTTTGTTATTTACACGCTTAAGCCATTCCGAAATAAAAACCAGGAAAATAAAAACGAGTACAGAAAACTGAAATAAAAAACTTAGCTGATACGAAGAACCATGAAGGCTTCTTAGAAAAACAAACTCATTGAGTGTGAGTACACCCGCAACAATATTATCAAGCAATGTGTAACCCAGATGAAGCTTGAAAGTATGCTTTTCAGCTGGTAACAACCCATTATAGAATGCAGGGAGTAGCCTGTTAGGCAAAGGCTTAAACATATTTGCAAATTTAGAATTTTTATATCCTCAAAGAGCGAATAAATAAGTTAAATGGAGTTTTGGTATAAATGGTGTTAACCGGCTAAAGCCTGTTTTAGATAGCAGGAAATCAGTTACATAAATATCTCATTTCGTTTAATTCGCTCATCAATAATTAATTAAAAATGTTTTTTTTGAAATAAAATGCCGATTTTTGTTCACTCACATGCGGATATTATGTATTTACCAATTGCTGATTTTTCCCAATAACCGCATTTTCCAATTCGACTGTTTGCTGTAATCTGTACTCAATAATTGCAGTAAAGTCCCTAATCAGCAATATTCTGGCAAAGTAAAATTATAAGACCCGGATACTTTTTTTTGCCGGATTTTTTTTCATTCTGTTCACAAAAACAAAAGCAAAGGCATTTATTACGCTTGATGTTAAAAAACTTAAGTCAAATTTTGAATACCTCAATAACATTTTCAAAAAAAAATCGCATCAGCTGGACTGTTGTGACCAAAGTCCTTTCAGGCAACAGGTTGTTTTTAAGTGAATTGTTGAAATTTGACATACAGCAGGTTTCTGATTCCAGGGTTTCTAACCTCAGAGAAATAAAATCGCTTCGCCCTGAGATTGAGACTATATATATCAAGCCGCCAGCAAAGCGTTCTATTCGAAGAATTGTAGAATTTGCCGATATAAGTATGAATACCCAGCTTGAAACTATACAACTTATTTCAGAAGAAGCCCGCAAACAGAACAAGGTTCACAAAATAATTATTATGATTGAGCTTGGCGAATTGCGTGAAGGAGTGCTGGGTGAGGATTTTCTTGATTTTTATGAGCAGGTGTTTAAACTTGACAATATTATGATTATTGGTATTGGTACAAATCTTTCATGTCTTTACGGGGTTTTACCCAATCAGGACAAACTGGTTCAGCTCAGCCTTTATCAGCAATTGATTGAAGCCCGATTCAATAAAAAAATCCCCTTTGTTTCGGGCGGATCATCGGTTACCATTCCATTGATATTTCAAAAACTTCTGCCCAAAGGAATCAATCATTTCAGAGTGGGAGAAACCCTGTTTCTGGGCACCAATGTATATGACAACACCCATTTCAGCGAAATGCACTACGATGTGTTCAGGCTATATGCCTAAATAATTGAATTAATAAAGAAACCGGTTATACCTGACGGAGAAATGGGAACAAATGTTGAAGGTCACAGCTTTGAGTTTGACAATGAAATGGTAGGTGAAACTTCCTACCATGCGCTTCTCGATATTGGCTTGCTTGATGTTGACCTGCAACACATTAAACTTACAGATGCTACCTTACGATTTTCAGGAGCCAGTTCAGATATGATAGTAGTTGATTTGGGCGAAAATCCGAACAACTATAAAGTGGGCGATCTCATTGAATTTGAAATGGATTACATGGGGATACTCCGCATTATAAATTCTAGGCATATCGAAAAGAAAATTAAATAGGTACAGCATTTCCATTGGTTTGAATCCATTTTAAAATAATTCATTCTGATTAAAGTTCGTATGAATCGTGTAACTTTCACACAACTTTCTCGTCAAAAATTACATGAATCACAATTCGTCCCTGCCAGCCCGAAAAACATTTCGTGATATCTTCGATGAGTCGGATGTAATTCTTACTGAAGGAGCAATATCCGAACGATTAAAATCGGAGTTTGGCTTGAAAATGGACAGAAGCATTAACCATGCGGGCATTCAGTATTCACATCATGATATACTCTTGAATTTATACAAGCTATATATAGATATTGCCGTAGAAGCCGGACTTCCGGTTATGATTATGACACCTACCCGCAAAGTCAATGTTGAATCGCTGATGCTATCGGAATATTACAACAAGCCGGTTATTAAGGATGCTGTAACTATGCTACAGGAGCTAAGAAGACAATATACCAGAGGCAGCAATCTGATTCATGTAGGAGGGCTGTTAGGTTGTCGTGGAAATGCCTACAGCGGGCGAAAGTTGATGGATATTGACCCGGCATATAAATTTCATAGTATACAAGCTCAGATTTTTGCCAATGAGCACATTGACTTTCTTTTTGCCGGTATCATGCCTGAAATTAAAGAAGCCATGGGTATGGCTTTGGCACTTGCCGAAACTTCGGTTCCCTATATTATTAGCTTTATGATTAACCCGAATGGATGCTTGCTTGACGGAACTCCTATTAAGGTAGCAATTAAAAAAATTGATGCGTTAGTATCTCCGAAACCAATTTGTTACGCTGTAAATTGCATTCACCCATCTAATCTGATAAAAGCACTACAGACTAAAAATAATACCGGTTTGCTGGATTCAGGGCGATTAACTGCATTTCAGGCCAATGCTTCTGACTTAAGCCCGGAAGAACTTGATGGATGCCAATTGGTTAAGCAAGACGATTTTTGTAAAATGGTTGAAAATATGGTAACACTCAAAAATGAATTTGGATTTAAAATTCTTGGTGGTTGTTGTGGAACTGATGATGTTTTTCTGCAAAAACTGGCGCAAAAAATCAGCATGAACTATTCATAAGTGCATTGGTTTATTCTAGAAACTCATACATTGAAAGTTAGCTGGCCCGGGTTTTGCAATAAGTCTTATCTCAAATACGTTTTATATCTGATTTGCATGTACTTTTAATAAATTCTTTGCAAGGTAATTTTCTTACCAATATCACTTTCAAGCTTATGCTTATGATTATAAAAACTCAAACCTTAATTGCATTGTTAATCGCTGCAGCCTCAGTAAACACTTCCTGCAAAAAGCAGCATTCAGAAACGGTTCAGCTTCAGGGTACATTTGTTGAAAAAGATATGAAGTCCGACACCATAGTGTTTTTAGATAAAAGTGATGGTGAGCAACTTTCATTTGAGTTAAAGCGCAGTAAACGCACTGCCGACGGAATAACACTTCCGGGTTATTATTCAGGGCCATATTGGTATTCCATCGGCGGCAACAACATAAGCGTACTTTGGTTTCTTTCGAGTGGTATGGCCCATAATTATTACTTTAAAAGTATTACGGCTGATGAATTTTCAATCGGTAACTTTTTTAAGGATCCTCAACATCCTGAAGCAGAAAAAGATACCCTGATCTTTGTAAAAGCAGGCAAATGAGCTTTGGGAGAGTTAGATATCCGGTGGCAAATGCAGTGCTTGAAAATGAACGGCTGCCTTTGCTCACCTACCTGTTTGTATTTTCTTTCATGGCACTAATATCACATTGCTCTGCTCAGGCGCAAAATTCCATGACCGTTGATATTAAACTGTATATCACTATTCTTGAGCAGGACAGCGCGCTGTTCACAGCCTTTAATTCGCGCGATTTCGACACTTTTAAGTCATTTTTTTCAGAACAACTCGAGGTGTATCAGGATAACATCGGAGTTCGCGATTACCCGCAATCCATGGATGCATTTCAATCATTGTTTACCGGCGATTATATACTCAACAGGGAATTAATCAGAAAAACACTTGAAGTGTATCCGATACTTGATTTTGGTGCTATTGAAACCGGAGAGCATCGTTTTTGTCACACTGAGAACGGTGAATTGCAATGCGGTACCTTTAAATTTGTACATATATGGCAATTAAATAATGGCGCGTGGAAGCTTTACAGAATAATTACCTATAATCATTAAACAATACACACATACAGTTGGTTACCTATGGCTAAATACTGTTAAAAAAACCTGGTAATATCCGGGCTCCTGAAACCAAATCAGCATAAGATTGTTTATTCTTTAAAAATTAAAACCATGAAAAAATTCATTCTAATCCCTCTACTCCTATTTTACACCATGTTGACAGTAAATGCACAACAAAACTTTTTCAGTTTCAAAACCACCACCATCGATGGAAAACCATTTGATCTTGCATCATTAAAAGGCAAAAAGGTGTTGGTAGTTAATACTGCATCAAAATGCGGATTCACGCCACAATACAAGGAATTGCAGGCACTGTATGAAAAATATCAGCATCGCAATTTTGTTATCATTGGTTTTCCAGCCAACAATTTCCTGAGTCAGGAACCTGGCAGCAATCAGGAAATCAAGCAGTTTTGCGAAAAGAACTATGGCGTTACTTTTCCTATGATGTCAAAAATTTCGGTAAAAGGTAAAGATCAGGACCCTATTTATGCCTGGCTAACCCAAAAATCTCAGAATGGCAAGACAGATGCTGAAGTAAGCTGGAATTTTCAGAAATTCATGATTGACGGAAACGGGAATCTGGTAGATTACTTATCACCAAGAGAAAGCCCGATGTCAGATAAAGTGATAAAGTGGATCGAGAAATAATCCGGAACCATTCTAAATTTTTCTCAGGCCTTCTGTTCGGAGGCCTTTATTATGAATTATAAGTCTGATATTGTATTTTTACAATAAATTCATAAACAATGGAAACACTAATCGGTAGCCTTACCCTTAAAAATATTATCAAAGCTTACACCATCGAAACAGGCAATATTAGGCGCTGCGAAATTTTTGCCAAGCAGGCCAAACGTGAGGGGTACGAGCAAATGGCAGCTATTTTTCTTGAGGTGGCGGAGCAAAAGCGATCGCACACAAAAACACTATTTTCATTCATTGAGTCATGTAATGAGGAAGTTACATTAAAGTTTTCAGCCCGAAAATGTGAATCTACTCTCGATTCCCTTTCATTTTCAGCTCTATATGAAAATGATGAATCTGATGTGATTTTCGAAGAATTTGAGCGTATTGCCTGGGACGAAGGATTTAAGCAAGTTGCAACTAAACTAAAACTTTTCAGGCGTATAAAGCTCTTTTATGCTGAGCGTTATCTGGCTTTGGCGCGAAATATTGAGGAAGGAAAAGTTTTTAAACGCGACAAAAAGGTTAAATGGATCTGCCGGAAATGCGGCCTAATTTACGAAAGCGAGCGAGCCCTTAAAAATTGCCCCGGGTGCGAACATCCTCAGGCCTATTTTGAGATTTTGGCCGAAAACTGGTAACTATAATGAGTTTGAAAATATCAATACCCGATTCTAAGCTCAGATTTAAAGTTCTACAGATTGTTTATTGATGGATACAGCAGCTTTCTATTATGCTTGATTATATATCAAAACCACTATTCAGACTAAAAAAAATAACGGCGCCGATTCAGAAACAGCGTCGTTATTTTTAAAATGTTAGAACTTAAATTGATGCCTTCAGGTCAATTTTAAGTCCAATTTCATCGTTGATAAACTTATCTTTAAGATTATCAAAAATGCTTTTGGATCCATACTGAACATTCCACTGAGTACGATCAATCAGAAATTCAGGCGTTGAAGCTACAACAGCATTTCCTTCAATTTTAACGGTTGCCGGTAACGTAACACTCCTGGTTACATCTTTCATGGTAAGGTTACCGGTTATACTATGGGTCGATCCATCTGCACCTGCTGCTTCACTTACTGATGTAATCTCAAAAGTAGCTATAGGGAATTGGGAAACATCAAAAAAGTCGGGCGACTTAAGATGACCCACAAGTTTGGCATTATCACCGGCATCATTAAGATCATGATCAACAATTGAATTCATGTCTATAACAAATTTTCCGCCAATAAGCTTCCCATCGGTAAGCATAAGACTCCCATCTGAAATACTGATTTTACCATGATGCTGGCCAGTTGGTTTAGTACCTGTCCAGGCAATGGTACTGGCAGCATTGTCAACTTTAAGCGTTACATCGCCTGTTGTTACCGTTACGGCATTGGCATCGCCGGTTTGTGCTTTCTCGCCCTGCGGACCAGCACAAGAAATCAACAGTGTAATTGCTAATAAGGGAAAGGTTGCTTTAAAAATTGTTTTCATGTTAAGTGTTTTAGTTATTTGAATTGATTCTAAATAACAATACATAGTTCGTAATTGTTCATATATCAACACTGGTTCACAAAAAAAACATTAAGCCCTGATTAACAAATTTTAACCAGACTACTCATTTTTGAATCGTACATTTGCATTACAAGATTAATGCATGCGTAATCAATATACCGCTTTTCTGTTACTTATTTTTCTTATAGCGCCTATGGTGCTTAAAGCTCAGAATTACGTATTGATAAACGGGCAGGTATTTAATTTAAAAGGTGAATCACTGGTCGGAGCGCACGCGCTCAACAGCACTCGGGGTTATGGAACTTTCACCGATCAGCATGGCAAATTTTTTCTGGTACTGGCTGAAAAAGACAGTCTAAAAGTGAGTATGATTGGTTTTAAACCATACACTATGCAAATCCCACAAGGGCTCACAGCACAAAGTTACAACCTAAAGGTAACGTTGGTTTCTGATACACTTATACTTGTTGAAACAACCATTCGCCCCTACCCTGCTACCTACCGCGAATTCAAACACGAGTTTTTGTCACTGCGTACTCCTGAAGAAATCGCTCTTAAAAAGCTTCATTTACCTTCGCAGCCTTACCGCCGCAGTTATGAAAGCCCCGAAGGTGGCTTGCTCATGCCCGGTCCATTCACGCTGCTATACAACACATTCAGCAAAGAAGCCAAAGAGTTGCGTAAGGTAAAATCCATCAGGGAGCGCGACAATCTGCGCGAGCATTTGCTCAAAATAGTATCCCGCGATGTGCTCAAACTCCGATATGGCTGTATAAGCGACGATGATATTGATTCATTGATAGCCAGTTGTGGAATCTCTAAAGAGTACCTTTCAGCTACACCGCATTATGTGATAGCAAGGCGCATAAGTGTTTGTGGCAACTATTGGAAAAATAATCCACATTAGAAATATCGTTCAATTATTCACACCATCGCTTGTCCGCTGAACCAATAATGCTGATATTTGTTATCAGAATGTACCTATTCAGCATTCTATTTATACAATAATTACCCATGGTTACAAAAACAGCTAAAACAAGTTCCCCCAAAAACACTTCTCCCCTGCCGGAGAAGCAGGAAATTTTGAATGATTACCGCATAGCTTTTGAAAGCCGGCAAGCGAGTTTACTTGGGCGGCGAGAGGTACTCACGGGAAAGGGGAAATTTGGCATTTTTGGCGATGGCAAAGAGATTCCTCAACTGGCAATGGCACGTGTATTCAGGAATGGTGACTGGAGATCAGGTTATTACCGCGACCAAACCTTTATGCTAGCTGCAGGCATGATGAGCCTCGAAGAGTTTTTTGCTCAAATATATGGTGATACTGATGATACCTTCAATCCTGGCACAGCAGGCAGGGTAATGAACAATCATTTTGCCACCAGAAGTCTTAATGATAAAGGTGTTTGGAATGATCTTGCCATTCAAAAAAACAGCTCTGCCGATATTTCGCCAACTGCCGGACAAATGCCACGACTTCTTGGACTTGCCCTTGCCTCTAAGCTTTTCAGGCAATCGCAAACTCCTGAAGTATTAAATGGATTTTCGAATAAGGGTAACGAGGTGGCATTTGGCACCATCGGCGACGCTTCGACCTCTGAAGGTCATTTCTTTGAAACCATCAATGCCGCCGGAGTATTGCAGGTTCCGATGGCAATTTCTGTTTGGGATGATGGCTGGGGAATTTCAGTTCCAAATAAATATCAAACTACGAAACAAAGCATATCAGAAATCCTTAAAGGTTTCGAAGCCGATGAAAATGGTAAGGGTTACCGGATATTCAAAGCACGTGGCTGGGATTATCCTGCACTCATGGAAATATACACCAAAGGAATTGAGATTTGTCGTAATGAACATGTTCCGGTTTTGTTTCATATTACAGAATTAACTCAGCCTCAAGGGCATTCAACAAGCGGATCGCACGAGCGCTATAAATCGACTGAACGGCTCGACTGGGAGCGTGAATTTGATGGCATAAGCCGCATGAAGCTTTGGATGCTTGATGAGAAGATTGCTACTGAGCAGGAAATTGCAGCCATTGAGCACACTGCCACCGACCGGGTTAAAAAAGCCCGTAAAAAAGCCTGGGAAAATTATCTGAATCCCATTAAGGCAAAGCGGGATGAGTTTTTGCGCATGGCTGATGTTACCACCTGCAACTGCGCCAAAACACAGAAAATAGAGTCAATTAAAGAGGATCTCCGACAGATTGCTGAGCCCATCCGAAAGGATATTATTTCATCGGCCCGCAAAATTCTTCGCCTTATCTGCAATTCATGTTCTAACCCGCACAATTCATTAAAAATTAATGTTAGCCGCTGGCTGGAAGCAGAAATGATTGATAATGCCGGTAGATATAATTCTCACCTTTTCAGCGAATCAGACAAGCGCGTGGGAAATGTAAAAGTAGTGAATCCGGTTTTCGACGAAAAATCGGTTATGGTTCCCGGCCGTGAAATTTTGCGCGACAATTTTGACGCTACGATGGCCGCTTATCCTGAACTGGTGGTTTTTGGCGAAGATGTGGGTAAAATCGGAGGCGTTAATCAAACCTGGGAAGGATTACAGGAAAAATATGGTGAAAACCGCATTTTTGATACCGGAATCCGTGAAGCCACCATTCTAGGGCAGGGCATTGGTCTCGCCATGCGCGGGTTCAGGCCAATTGCTGAAATACAATATTTTGATTATCTGCTTTATGGTTTACAGGTAATCAGCGACGATCTTGCCACACTTCAGTACCGTACAAAGGGCGGACAGAAAGCACCCATGATTATCAGTACCCGTGGCCACCGCCTCGAGGGCATCTGGCATTCGGGCTCTCCACTCAGTATGGTTATCAATTCGGTAAGAGGTGTACATGTGCTCGTACCCCGCGACATGACCAGGGCTGCAGGATTTTATAACACCATACTGCAATCTGACGAGCCTGCAATTGTAATTGAACCCCTCAATGGTTACCGTCTGCGCGAAAAAAGACCAGCGAATATAGGCAAGTTTACGATCATGCCCGGATATCCTGAAATTCTCAGAACAGGAAATGATGTTACCCTGGTAACCTACGGTTCGTGCGTTCGCATTGCCGAAGATGCAGCTGATCAACTTAAGGCATTTAATATAAGTGTTGAGCTGATTGATGTTCAGTCACTTGTTCCCTTTGACTTATCCCATACCATAGTTCAATCGTTGCGCAAGACCAACAAAATAGTTTTCTTCGACGAAGACGTTCCCGGAGGAGCAACTGCCTATATGATGCAACAGGCACTCGAAGAACAAAACGGGTATCTTTACCTTGATGCCCCACCAAGAACTATCACCGGAAAGGCTCACCGCGCAGCGTACAGCACCGATGGCGATTACTTTTCGAACCCTAATGCTGAGGACGTATTTGATGCTGTGTATAACATCATGCACGATTTCAATCCCCGTTTATACCCAAAAATCTTCTGAAAATTTCAATATTTCTGAACATAAATGCAGTTAATCTAATTTTCTAATATACTCATTTTGTACCCCAAACAGCATGAATTATTTATTACTTTAAATATTCCGCTATTTTCTTTATTTCATTGTTATAAGCTCGACTCCGGCTATTTGTCTAATATCATCCGGGATTGAGTCTGTGTTATTAATCAAAATATAATAACCTTCATCAATCAGGTTAGTAATAACCCTTTTTTCGGGTAAAGCAGGATATGTTGTGATATCAGTATAAAACATGGCTTCAACAGGACGGGGGTAATTGAATAAAACACCCTGTGCAATCTGTCTTTTGTTAAGATTCTTTAGATCAATTACCCAATCCGGGTTCCGGTCTGACTTTGAAAAAGGTTTAACACGCTCAATAGCATACCTCACAGGCAGTGCAATCAAAAGGAACAGTAACACCTGAACTGCCCATTTAAATTTTTTATTTATCGGGCGATTGCTTATTTGGTTGTAGAATGCAGCCGTAATTATAAAAAGTGCCGGACTTGTAAACAGCATATAGCCCTGCATTTTGGTTTTTGCGGCCGAAAAAATAACCAACGGAACAATTACCCAAATCAATAAGGCCCAATGCTTCAGATTCCCTGGGTTTTTGAAAGTAAACCAAACAAACCAGATAAGTGGAAGGTAAATTAGTTCACCATAATTGATTCTTATGGTATTAATAAAGTAAAAAACTGAGCCTGAACGGTCTTCAAGTACTTCGGTAAAATGCCTTAAATTATAGCCTGATTCCCATTGAGCTTCAAACGGAAAAGCCTGCCAAATATATAGTTGCCAGGGCAGAAATACCGTAACACATATTCCGGTGAGCAGGAGAAGTTGTATAATTAGATTACGTGTTTTAAATCTGCCGGAATCAAAGGTTAAGAAAATCCAAATTGGCAAAACAATCAGAGCCGGCAGCCATTTTGATAAAATAGCCAGTCCAAGGCTGAGCCCTGCCAGAACATTGAAAATCGATTTCCCGCTCTGAACAAACCTAACGCCAAAGAAAACAGCCAGTTCGATGAAGAATAGAAAAAATATATCAATATGGTCAGTAGCTACACGACCGCCGGTCAACTCAATAACCAACCCGTTGATGGCCATAAAGAAGGCAGCTATATAGCCAGTTTTGTGGTCGAATAAAAATGAGGCTATGTAAAAAGTCAGGCCAATGGCAAATGTGGAAATCACTACTGAAGGTAATCGAAGCGATAACTCGGTAACCCCAAACAATTTCATACTCAGCGCCATGCTCCATAAAGGTAGTGGTTGCTTATGCAGCCATACATGGTTGGATGTCCAGTTTCTGAAGTCGTAAGGCAGCAGTGGCTTATCCCATAGGGTGGGCAGCAAAGGGTGGTTCATCAGGTTTTTGGCTACCAGGGCATGGTAACGCTCATCCCACTCGTGCAGGTAAAAATCAGATGCAACATACAATCTGAGTACAAAGCCACATACCATAAGCAGCCATAATGCTGTTTTGTAATTTTCGTTCCGGTAATACTGCCACGAATGATAAAATCCGGCCAGACAAACAATCAGGGTTAGTACATCCGGCAACCAAATTTCCATATTTTGTATTGTTAACAGCTACACACTACGCTTTGATTCCAAACCTGTTCTGGGTTTTCAAATATAACTTTCTTTTATGTTTTGTTTCCAAAAAAAGGCGATCTTACTCCTTATTTTGATGAGCCTGCATCACCGCATTGGTGCGAAATTTCCTTCATAACCCTTTCAATAACAGCAATCAGGTCAGCACTTACTGTCAGGGGCAAATGTGTACTTTGTGTAAGTCCGTTCAATAGGCAATATTCAACTTCTTCAATTTCATAAATATAGCCATTGCCACGGTAGTCGATTTCAAGGTCAGACACCTTGTTGTTTACATTGATGGTGAGTTTTCTTGTGTGATGAAACCGGGAATGCATCTTGATTTCGCCATCGCTGCCATGCAAATAAGCTTCAACCGGTGTATCGGCTTCAAAGCTTGATTCGAGCATAGCCCTTGCCCCGTTTGAATAATCAAAAAGCATCATACAGGCACTATCGACACCGGTTGAGGCATAACTTGCCACTGCTTTAACGGATAGCGGAGTCCCCAGTGCAAGCAGGCTCAGATATACAGGATAAATCCCGATATCTAACAATGATCCCCCGCCCAAATCCGGATTAAATAACCTGCTTACTGGATTAAAAACGCTTTTAAACCCAAAATCGGCCCGGATAAATTGCAGCTCTCCTATCGTTTTGTTGTTGAGCAATTCGATTAATTTTTCGGTCGCTGGTATAAAACGTGTCCATATTCCCTCCATCAGAAAAAGCCTCCTTTTTTTGGCCTCCCGCAACATTTCAGCCACCTGCGCAGTGTTAACCCCCATTGGCTTCTCACACAATACCGCTTTTCCATTTTTCAGGCACATCATCGTGTGTTCAAAATGAAATGCGTGTGGAGTTGCTACATAAACAACATCCACATCGGGATCGGCAACCATAGATTCATAAGTACCAAAATGTTTTAGAGCACCAATTTGGTGGGCAAAATCTAGTGCTCTTGCACTGTTTCGCGATGAAACAGCATAAAGTACTGAATTGTTAGCCAACTTGAGGTCTTCGGCAAATTTGTGGGCAATCTTACCTGTGCCTATAATCCCCCAGTTAATTTTAGCGCTTCTCATAGCCTCAATGCAAAATTGACTATCCTTTTTTAATGCCTGTCATTTGGGCCAGGCCGGCTTCAAGGTTCACCTTGTACACTTCAGAAAACCCAGCATTAGTAAGCCAGGTATTCACTTCAGTTTCTGAATAGCAATCACCTTCCTCAACCCCAACAAGCATATTGATAGAAAAAACAGCACCCTGCAGCGGTTCAGTTTTGTTTTCATTCATAATCCAGTCCTGAATAACAACTCTGCCATTTGCATTGAGAGATTCAAAGCATTTGGAAATGAGTTTTTGATTTGTTTCGTATGAATTACTATGAATAATTGCCGATAAAAAAATCAGGTCGTAACCTCCCGGAAGCATGTCAGTAGTATAATCACCACTAAAAAGTTCAATTTGGTCGCTAAATCCTTCGCCGGTTATAAGCCTTTTTGTTATAGGAATTACGTTGGGCAAATCAAAAATTCCTGCTTTTATTTGGGGCTTTTGACGCAAGAATTCCATGGTATAGCATCCCGAACCACCGCCCAAATCAAGTAAACGTTCAACCTTATTCAGGTTAATTTTGGCTACTTGTTCCGGTGCCTGCTTTTTGCCGCGGTCGTGCATGGCATGAATAAACGCATTAAGCCAGCCTTCCCCCCTGTTGTTAATTTCGCTCAAGTGAGATGCCCTACCCGCTTTTACAACTTCGGTAAGATTGCTCCATGTATCCCATAGATGGTTGCTGTGCATAAGCCCCCCCTGGTATGAAGCACCATTTTTTGAAAGGTACATGAAGCTTTCTGGAGTATTGTGAAACCTGTTATCCTTTTTACCAATAAGGTGAAGCGCCGCAATTGCATTAAGCAAACGGGTGGTTGCAGCTACATCTGTACCTAAATGTTGTGCAACCTGCCCGGCCGGTATATGATCTAATCCAAGTAAGGTAAAAAGGTCGAGCTCAACCGCAGTTAGCAGGATACGGCTTTTTTGAAAAGCCATTGCCATTTCTCTGATTTCGTTGGGATTCATAAAAAATATTTAGAAGCTTAAAACGGGTACTAAAAGTAACCAATTTTTAGCTTCTAAATCTCCGGATAGTCGTCAGATGTCAGCTTTACTATGCTGAAAAGTACATAGATTTATCCTTTGTGTTTATCAGGATTGTGGCAGCAGGTTTCGGCATTGCAGGTTTCAGGTTTCTCAACTACAAGTGTTACACTGAAGATACCATCGTCAGAATCAATATCATTATACGATGCAACCTGCTCGGGTGAGAGGTGTTTTTCGAGCAATTCGTCGGGCAATTTAACTTTATTGACTTCAACCACACCTCCTTTTGAAAAACCAGTCTTCTTAAAATAAGCCATAAAGTCACTCACTTTTTCGGCACCGGCAATACATCCCATCAGTTCAGCAGCATCACTGCGCAATCCATCTGGAATATCGTTCAGGAGCACAAAATCATTCACACAAACATACCCTGTATGTTTTACAACCCTGTACATTTCATCGGCAACCTTTTGCTTATTACTCTGCAAATTAAACACACAAGTCGAATAAATTACATCGGCCCATTCGTCGGTAACCGGTGCTTCAGAAACATCGCCAAAGCGAAACTCAACATTGGTAATGTCGCGGGCATCGGCAACAGCCCTGGATGTTGCTATATTGGCTTCCGAAAAATCGATGCCAATTACTTTACCTGAAGGGCCTATAAGTGTGGCTGCTGACAGGCAGTCGTTGCCCATTCCCGAGCCAAATTCAACCACCTGGTCGCCTTCCTGCAAGAGTTGAAAACGATCAGGCAAATTGGCATCAAATTCGCGCTGCTGAGGGCTGCCCGAATGGCAGCCACAACCGCCTGACCCACATGCACAGGCACTTTCAGGGGTATCATTTCTCTGAATGGTTTTTATTTCTGTTTGCATATTGCTTTTTTCGTTAAATCTGAAATGAGTATTATTTACCTGTCAAGAAACAAGTTTGAATGCTATAAAGTTCAGTATTTCTATGCCTTCAGACAGAAAACCAACATTGATATATATCACCTTTCATGTTAAGCCACTGCTTTTGAGACATCTGTAAAAAAAATAATACGAATATCTGTATTTAAATCATAGGCGATCAATCAAGGGCATTACTACTTAGGAATAACTCGGTAAGCCTTCAAAGCCAATCGATGATTCTTAATTTCATAGCCTGAAATCACAATAAAAAAAGCCGTCGCTCTTAACGACGGCTTGCAAGCAGTGATTAAGGTTGATCCCAGTTATTATGCCTGTTGTTTATAGGCACCCAGATCCTTGGGGTGGCTCTGGTTAATTACACTTACTTTGGCAATATTTTCGGCACGGGCATTTCTGATAAAAATATCGGCCGATTTTGTATAAACCTCGCTGCGGTTTGCATCAAGCAATAACAGGTAGCCCATAATGGTATTGCCTGCCATTTCAACCAGCCTGCGCGCATGAAAATCAAGAAATTCATTGTCTTCAAATTCATTCACTTTTTCAACTGTTTTCGCAAACTGATCAGTCATTTTTGCCAGTACAGCCTGCATATATTGCAGTTCAGGTTTAACCTGAATTTCACCATATGCCTGCAATGCCCTGAGATAACCGCCATTACCAACACCGCGTATAGCTGCTACCACCTGCAATTGTGACGTTCCCTCATAAATGGTAGTAATACGTGCATCGCGGTATATGCGCTCAACCGGAAAATCTTTCATATAACCGGTGCCACCATGAATTTGAATCGCATCATACGCAATCTGATTGCAATATTCACTGGAGAAAAGTTTAAGCAAAGGTGTGAATACATCAGCGAGTTTAAGGTAATGCTTATATTCATCGCGCTCAGCCGGCTCCAGCTTGCGCTCATGACCGGCAAAAGTATAAGCCTTATAAATATCGACAAAACGTGCGGTTTCATACAAAAGCGAACGTATGGCGTCGGTTTTCACCTTCATGGTGGTGAGCATTTCATAAACCGCCGGATACTGAATAATTGCTTTCCCGAATTGTTCGCGTTCTTCGGCATACTTCAGGGCTTCGCGCCAGGCAGCTTCAGCAATACCTACTGATTGTGCTCCCACGCCCAATCGGGCTGAATTCATCAGAGACATCACATATTTAATCAATCCCATCTTTGTATCGCCTATCAGCTTGGCCGGCGCATTTTTAAATACGAGTTCGCAGGTAGGTGATCCTTTAATTCCAAGTTTGTTTTCGATACGGCGGATTTTCACTGCTTTGTGCGCGCGATCGTAAACAAAAAGTGACAATCCGCGGGCATCAGAGGTATTTGGCTCTGATCGGGCCAGTACCAGCGAAATATCAGCATCACCATTTGTGATAAAGCGCTTTACACCATCAAGATACCAAATTCCAGATTGCGGATCGAGCGTGGCCTTTAGCTGCACAGCCTGTAAATCCGACCCAGCATCTGGTTCGGTTAGGTCCATGGCGGCTGTGGCACCCTGATTAAAGCGTGGTAAAAATTCATTTTTGATTTCATCAGAACCAAACTCATGAATGGTTTCAGCACAGTCCTGCAAACCCCAAATGTTAGCAAAACCAGCATCTGCTCGTGAAACAATTTCGGCCGACATCACATAAGGCACAATTGGGAAATTAAGTCCTCCATATTCTCTTGGAAGCGACATGCCAATCATGCCGGCTTTTACAAGTGCATTGTAATTTTCCTGAGTTCCGGCTGCGTATTTTACCTCATTGTCGATAAGCTGCGGCCCGTCGTGATCAACACTTTCAGCGTTGGGAGCTACGATGTCGCCACAAATTTCACCAACAATTTCCATTACTTTATCGTAACTGTCAAGGGCATCTTCAAAATCGAGCGGAGCATAATCATGCTTTTCACGCTCGGTGTAGTTGCGCTCTTTGAGTTTTACAATTTTTTCCATCAACGGATGAGAAAGATGAAACTTCAAGTTCTCGTTGTCGGTATAAAAATTAGCCATTGTTTTTTCTTTTTACGTTGTTGTTGATTACTACTATCCCTATTTAGAATTGGCTTTGTAATACCTGATCATTTTGGGGATTACATCGGTGATACTACCGATGATAGTAAAATCGGCAATGTGATTTATAGGTGCATTCGGATCGGTGTTGATTGAAATAATCTGAGCCGACTGGTCCATGCCGGCCCTATGCTGAACTGCACCTGAAATACCGCAAGCAATATAAAGTTTAGGGCGCACAGTTACGCCGGTTTGGCCAATCTGCCTTTCATGTTCCGAAAATCCGGCATCAACAGCTGCCCTTGAGGCTCCAACCTGTGCACCAAGCACTTCGGCAAGATCGTATAACAATTGAAAATTCTCACGAGAGCCTACGCCATAGCCACCAGCTATAATTACCTGAGCATTCTTTATGTTTACCTTACTCTGCTCCATGTGGCGTTCAAGGATTTCAACCACCAGATCTTCATCCGAAAGGAATGCAGCAGCATCAATCTTTTTGACTTTACCTTTGAAATTGTCAGCAAAAATTTCCTTTTTCATTACCCCTTCCCTAACGGTGGCCATTTGCGGCCTGGTTTCGGGATTGATAATGGTGGCAATGATATTTCCGCCAAAAGCCGGACGAATCTGATACAGCAGATTCTTGTATTCAGTTTGAGTTTTGTTCTCAAAATGATCGCCAATTTCGAGGCTGGTACAATCGGCAGTAAGCCCGCAACGCAGAGCCGAAGCAATACGCGGAGCTAAATCACGGCCTATTGAGGTAGCACCAAATAGAGCAATTTCAGGATTTTCCTTTCTGAAAATATTGAGCACAAAAGCGGTATGCGGCAGTGTGGTGTATGGGAATAGCCTTTTATCGTCGGCTATGTGAATAACATCAACTCCAAATGGGAATAACTGGCTTTCAATATCTTTAAGATCTGAGCCAGCAACAATAGCTTCGAGTCTAACCTGCAGTTCAGTAGCCAGTTTTCTGCCTTTTGAAAGCAGTTCAAGGCTTACATCGGCTATATTTTTCTCTTCTGTGATTTCGCAGTATACAAAAACGTTGTTCACTTGTTCGATAATTTTAATGGTACAAAAGGTAAAATTAACCGATAACATGGCTGTTAATGAGATCCTTCATAAGGATGTCGATATCTTCATCGGATGAGGTGAGAACCTTTGAATCCTTATGTTGAAAGACAACATTTTCAATCTTTTTTACTTTGGTTGGCGAGCCGCCCAGACCCAGCATCGAAATATCTGCATTCAGATCGTCAACTGTCCATTCATCAATCTGAAGGTAAGGGCGCTGAAGATAAAGCTCAGTGTAGTCTTTTGTTTCATTCTGAAGTTCGGTAACGGTGCGGGCATGTTTATATTTCATCAGCAATTTTGAAATACGCTGCCGGCATGCCGGAGCTGAACTATGCACAGTAATAGCTGATGGCAGCGGCGTTTTTACAATTTCGACACCTTGCTCAAGCCTGCGTTTAATAACAATGTACTTGTCGGTGACTTCGCGCACTTCTTCAGCATAGGTAACCTGAGGAAGTCCGAGTTTTTCAGCGGTTTGTGGTCCAACCTGTGCTGTATCGCCATCGATAGCCTGTCGGCCCGAAAGAAGCAGATGATAGGGAGCCAGTTTTTTAACAGCCAGCGAAATAGTATATGAAGTTGCCAAAGTATCAGAACCAGCAAATTTGCGGTCAGTAATCAAATAACCCCTGTCGGCGCCACGATACATGGCTTCACGTATTACCTCAGCAGCCCTGAATGGGCCCATGGTAAGGATAATTACTTCACAATCCTTAACTCTATCTTTGATAGATAGCGCCATTTCGAGGGCATTCAGATCTTCGGGATTGAAGATAGCCGGAAGCGCAGCCCTGTTAACAGTACCATCGGCTTTCATGGCATCTTTGCCAACATTGCGCGTATCAGGCACCTGTTTGGCCAGTACAATAATGCGAAAACTCATCGTGTCGTCAGATTTTAAATATACACCTGTTTACATAGGTAAATTCATCCATCCGGATAGAAGCCGGAAGTGCAAAAATATAACATTGCCATCAAACGGCAAAAATTAAAATAATTGCGACTATATACACCTTTTAAGCTCTGAACGAGTAAATGCTTTATCTTTGATGTGCCTCAGCTAAAATGAAAAAGAAAAAGCCCGTACACGAAAAGAAGTTTATTGCCATGCCCGAATTTCCGGGTGGGAATGCAGCCTTAAAAACATTTATCGACCGTGAGGTGAAGTATCCTGCGCAAGCGCTCGAACATAAAATTGAAGGTTTGGTGCACCTTTCGTACACGGTTTCAAATGAAGGCAAGGTTGAAGACATTGTGGTTACCAGAGGCATAGGTTATGGTTGTGATGAAGAAGCTGTTCGCGTGATTTCACAAATCAGGTATCAGCCGGCTCATAACCGCGGGATGAAAGTGCGCAGTACCATGAAAACACGAATCAGGTTTAAATTACCTGATTTACAGGCACCTTCGGGCATTGTTTACAATTATATAACTACACATAAAGGAAAACAGGCGCCCAAAGATGCCGGGAAGGTTGTATTTAACTATACGATAGTAACCGTTAAAAACTAATTTTCAGCTTCTGCCCTGTTTAATGGGTTTTCATGACATTCTTTGCACTCAAGGCTCTTATTGTATTGTGCCATCGCCCGCTGGCTCATACCCATGCTGCTGAAACCTCCATCGTGATAAAGGTTTTGCATGGTTACCTTGCGTGTAAGATCAGAGAATAGAGTGATACAAAAATCGGCGCATTCGTTGGCAGAGGCATTTCCAAGAGGCGACATCCGTTCAGTAAAGTCCATTAAGCCTGCAAAACCCTTTACTCCCTGTCCGGCAGTAGTTGGTGTAGGTGATTGTGAAACGGTATTTATTCTAACATGTTTTTCGCGTCCGTATATGTAACCAAAGCTGCGGGCAATTGACTCAAGAACTGCTTTAGCATCGGCCATGTCGTTGTATTCGAATAAAGTACGCTGGGCAGCAATATAAGAAATTGCTAAGATTGAACCCCATTCTCTGATAGCATCCATTTTTTTGGCAACCTGAATCATTTTATGAAATGAGATCGCCGATATGTCGAGTGTTTTGGCAAAGTAATCATAATTGATATCATCGTAAGGCAATTTTTTGCGAACATTGGGCGACATACCAATAGAATGAAGCACAAAATCAATTTGCCCGCCGAAAAGCTCCATCGATTTGCTGAAAAGATTTTCCAGATCAGCAACACTGGTAGCATCAGCAGCAATCGTGGGGGAATTGGTTTTAGCAGCCAGTTCGTCCATATCGCCCATTCTGATTGCCAGAGCCGTATTGGTAAGCACAAGCTGAGCTCCTTCTTCATGAGCTCGTTCAGCAATTTTCCAGGCAATAGAATTGCTGTTCAATGCACCAAAAATGATTCCTTTTTTCCCTTTAAGTAGGTTATACGCCATACACTTGGTTTTAATGTTTAATGATTGTTGAAGTAAAAATCAAAAGTCTGAAACAAATGAAATCAGATATTGTTTCCCAATAGTTCAATTGCTGTGCGCCTTGCCGGCTCTGATTCGGAATCACCGCTTATCATTAGCGCAAGTTCGGCAATTCGCTGGTCAGGAAGAAGTTTCGATACTGAAGAGAATGTACGTTCCTGATCATTGAACTTAAACACCTTGAAATGTTCACTGCTTTTGCCGGCAATTTGGGGCAGATGGGTAATTGCAATCACCTGTATGCGTCCGGAAATCTCCTGAAGTATGGTACCAACTTTACCGGCAATTTCTCCTGAAATTCCGGTATCAATCTCATCGAAAATGATGGTTGGCAGCAAATTCTTGGACGAAATCAGTGATTTAACAGCCAGCATCAGCCTCGACAATTCACCGCCTGATGCGATTCTTGAAAGTTCGGCTGGCTCAACGCCTTTGTTGGCACTAAACAAAAACGTAATTTTATCTGCACCGCTCACTGCTGGTTTTTCGAGCCGGGTCATCTGCACTTTAAAAACAGCGTCGACCATACCAACTTGTTTACAAACCTGTTCCACGCCCAATTCAATCGCAGGAATAGCGGCTCTGCGCTTTTCAGTAAGCTGCTGCGCAAGCGAAAGCAGCTGTTCATGCTGTTGATTTTTAACAGCTGTGAGTGAGTTTATTTCCGACGAAAGAGAATCAATGCCTTTTATCCTTTGCTGGATTGATTCGTGGAAAGCAATGAGTTCGCGTGTGCTACCTGCACGGTGTTTTTGCTGAAGCTGATATTGGAGACTCAGCCGATCGGTAATCGTTTGAAGCCGGGCCGGATCGGAACCAATCTGATCTGAAATACGACTGATTTCGTTATAAATATCCTTTAATTCAATAGTAGCTGAAGCAATCCGGTTGGCACACACTTCAAGATTTCTGAGATATCGGCTTGCCGATAGCACATGATTGCCTGTTTCGTTTAAGCGTTGTATTATGTTGTCGTCGCCATCATTGAGCAACGAAGCTGCCTGAAACAGGCGAAGCCTGATTTCTTCGGCATGCGATAGGCTTTCTGATTCCTGCTCGAGCAATTCCTGTTCGCCTTCTTTAAGATTGGCTTTTGATAACTCATCTTCGATAAACGTGAGGTAATCGAGCTCAGCTGCAGCTTCCTTGTTTCGCAATTCAAGGGCATTCAGGCGCTCAAGGGTTTGAAAAAAAGTTTTATAGAGCTCTTTGTATTCCTGTAAAACCAAAGATGTTTCTGCAACCGAATCAACCACCGAAAGCTGAAAACCCGATTCTTGGAGCAACAGTGTCTGGTGTTGTGAGTGCACATCAACCAATCGGCTGGTCAGACTTTTCAACTGCGTTAAATTTACCGGAGTATCATTGATAAATGCCCTCGATTTGCCTTGCGGGGTAATTTCGCGGCGAATGATACAGTTAGGGTCGTAATCAAGATCGTTTTCGGTGAAAAAATCTTCTAGTTCACAATCCGAAATATCAAAAACACCTTCGATTGAACATTTGGATGAGATATCGGGAAATGTAAGACCATCAGAACGTTGGCCAAGCATTAGTGAGAGAGCCCCCAGCAAAATTGATTTACCGGCTCCGGTTTCCCCTGTAATCACAGAAAATCTGTGCCCGAATTGTATTTCGAGCTGTTTGATTAAAGCAAAATTAACAATTGAAAGTCGCAGCAGCATAGGCTGATTGGCCGGAGTTTACTGTGCAAAGGTACAAAAATCTAATGGAAAGCCCGAATGCCTTATTTTGCTTCGGTAATTTTCTGATATTTTGCTGAATTTGCCGGGTCAATTTCTTTGAGAATATTAACTGCTTTGGTTTTATCCATAGGAGAAGCTCCCGAATAAATATTCACCAATTCATCGCGCTTTGCTTCCAAAAAAAGCTGAAGTATAAAAAGGCCAGGACGTTCGCGGTTCGCTTTGCGCAATAATTCAAGGCTTTCATTAATAGCTGTTCGGCCTGTTTCAACATCATCGGCCATTTGATCAAGGCCCAGCCGATGGTATTTATAAATGGCTTCACGCACCGAAGAATAGGTGGGATTAGTGAGATTTTCGACCAGCCAGTAACGGTTTTTCTGACTTTCGAAAGCCTTCCAGCCCTTTTCTCTTGCATTCTGAGCCATATTTACAATGTATTGTGCCTTTTCGTAATAAGGTGCCCCCCCGTTGCGCGCAAAAGAGTCACCGTCGATACCCAGAAAAATATAAAGGTAATAAGCTATGGTTGAAGTTAGATTGGAAGAAAATACGTTGTCTGAATAATCAAGTGCCTGAAATTCAACATATTTAAAATCAAAGTCTTTATCGATATAATTCATCATCGGCGAATTGTATGACGATTTATAAACGGGACGTCTTAACGCAATATTGATCTTGGATTTAAAATCTTCACCAGAACGATCACTTACGGTAATAAGTAAGGTTCCTTCAATCCGCTCTTCAGGTTTAAACTGATAATTGGTCCATTTCCGGTTATTCACGAAATCGTACAATTCCTGCTGAAGTGTTTCAAAAATTTTCTTTTCAGTACCTTCAACCTGTGGAGAAGTTACCTGAACAGTAACATTAAACTCCTGCGCTCTTAACAAGGTAGCAGAAAATAGTGCAATTGAAAATATCAGCAGTTGTTTCATTATCAAGGTTATTTCGACTCAGACTCAAGTAATAATTTAGCAAGCCTGGATACGATAGTGCCGGCTATTTCTAGTTTAGATTGTACCCCACTATCATAAAAAACTCCACTTTTGTCAATCAATTTAACATGATTGGTTGAAGTGCCGAAACCAGCTCCGGGTTCATTCAGCGAATTTAAAACGATAAAGTCGGCATTTTTATTATGCAGTTTTTGAATGGCATTTGCCTCTTCGTTTTCTGTTTCAAGTGCAAATCCTACCAATACCTGATTGGCCGATTTAGTTTTACCTAAGCTCGCAAGTATATCAGTAGTAGGCTCAAGTTTTAGTGATAAAGCCTGGCCTGATTGCTTTTTTATTTTTTGATCCGCAGGCGAGGCAACAGTGTAATCGGCCACGGCAGCCGACATAATTGCAGCCTGACATTCATGGAAAAGCGAAAAGCACTTCTCGGCCATTTGCGAGGCAGAAGTAACTTGATGAACAAAAATACCTTCGCCGGCAGGCAGCGGAATTGATACCGGACCGGTTACAAGATGTACTCTCGCACCCCTGGATGCCAGTTCCGATGCAATGGCAAAACCCATTTTACCCGACGAATGATTACCAATAAATCTCACAGGATCAATTGATTCGTGGGTAGGGCCGGCAGTTACAAGCACATTAAATTTAGTAAGATCCGTTTTTTGATTAAAAAATCCACTGAGAATCTCAACGATTTTTTCGGGCTCTTCCATGCGGCCGGCTCCTGTGAGGCCACTGGCCAGTTCACCAATCTGAGGTTCGATCAGACGGTTTCCGTAGGATTGCAGAATGCCGATATTTTTTTGTGTGGCAGCGTGATGAAACATATCGAGGTCCATAGCTGGTGCGAAAAAAACCGGGCATTTTGCTGCAAGGTAAGTGGTAGTAAGCAGGTTATCAGCAATGCCAGCAGCCATTTTGGCCATCGAATTTGCTGAGAGAGGCGCTACCAAAAAAACATCGGCCCAGCGCCCCCAATCCACATGTGAGTGCCAGCTACCATCTTTCTTATTGAAGGGTTCAATAAGCACTGGCTGTTGCGAAAGGGTTGACAGGGTTAGCGGTGTAACAAAATCACAGGCCGATTCTGTCATTACTACCTTAACCTCTGCACCTTCTTTTTTCAGCAATCTGACAAGAAAAGGAACTTTGTAGGCTGCAATGCTGCCGGTTACGCCAATCAGAACTTTCTTACCTTTCAGCATGGCGGGGATGCTTAGGCTTCTTCCTCTTCTTTATGAGGATTCCTGAAATAAACCTGCTCATTCAGGAATTCCTGAACTGCAATTAGAGTTGGTTTTGGAAGATTCTCGTAATATTTTGCAATCTCAATTTGTTCGCGATTTTCAAAAACCTCCTCCAGATTATCATTAGGAACTGCAAATTCAGCAATTTTTGAATTGAGTTCTTCTTTTATTTCAAGCGATATCTGATTGGCCCGTTTTGATAAAACAGCAACGGTTTCGTACATATTACCGGTAGGTTCCATCAAATGGTGAATGTTGCGGGTAACCGCTACACTGTCGGTTTTAACTTTCTTAAAATCCATAGTTTTATTGTAAAATTGTTAAACTTTCTAGGTTCTTCTGGGCATTTTTTTGAATAGCCTTTGCGTCTTTGACATACTGACTATCAGGGAAGTTGGATAAGAAGTTATCCACTGATTCAGAGCACAGTTGAAACCGCTCCCCCTGTTTTTTCTCGATACTGCTCTGCGCATAAAAATAGTAAGCCATAGCAATATTAAACATGGCTATTTCGCGGTATTTGCTATCGGGGTAATCTTTTATAAGATTCTGAAAACCAATAACTGCTGCCTTATAGTCTTCCATTTTCGAATACAGGTTAGCAATATCGTAAGCTTTGGTTTCGAGCTTGAGTCGCAACACATCAATCAGTTCATTGGCTTTAGCTACCCGTTCACTTTTAGGATACTGGTTAATAAAAAGCTGCATATCCTTAATGGCATCCAGGGTTACTGTTTGATCAAGGCTGGAGGCGGGTGAGTCAACATAATTGCAATAGGCACTCATAAACGCAGCTTCTTCGGCTCGTTTACTGTTAGGAAAATTCTTGGCAAATTGCCTGAAATAATAACTTGCGAGAATATAATCGCGTTGCTCATAATGCGCATTGGCGTAAGCAAAGGCAATGGTCTCAGCACGCTCGGTACCTCTGAAAAATGGCATCAACTGATCAAACAACTGTATGGCTCTGTAATAATCTCCGTCGTCGTAATAAGCCATTGCCATTACATACTTATTCTCATTGTCGGTGCTTTTAAGTAGTTTTTGATATTTGCTGCACGACGAAAGCATAAGTGGCAGTAAGAGAGCGAGGAAAAAGGTACGTTTGCGGATCATGGTGCAAAAATAAGTAAATATCGCGTACAAAAAACGGCTATGGCCTTCAATTATTATGGTTCAGGAAGTTGTTAACAAAATTTATGAGGACTACAGATTCTGAAGTGCTTTCTTATAGGTTTTAAGGCATCGTTCGCGGGCGAATGCATGCTCAACAATCGGAACAGGAAATTGTAATGATTTTATTTCCGGAATCCATTTCTGGATATACCTTCCATGAGGATCAAACTTTTTCTGCTGCTCTGCTGGATTAAATATTCTGAAATAAGGAGCTGCGTCACAACCTGAACCGGCAGCCCATTGCCAGTTGCCGTTGTTGGATGAGAGTTCAAAATCATTCAATTTTTCAGCAAAATAAGCTTCGCCCCAGCGCCAGTCGATCAACAGATGTTTACACAGGAAACTGGCTGTAACCATACGTACACGGTTGTGCAAGAAACCGGTTTGGTTTAATTGCCGCATTCCGGCATCAACCATAGGGTATCCGGTTTCGCCCCGGCACCATTTCTCAAACTCCGATTCATTATTGCGCCACTCAATGCGGTCGTATTCAGGCCTGAAAGCCTGATAAACTACATGAGGAAAGTGAAATAAAATATGCATGAAAAATTCGCGCCAGATCAATTCGTTGAGCCATGACATGCTGTATTTTACCGCCTGCCGGGCACAGGCACGTACACTTATTGTTCCAAATCGGAGATGAGGACCTATCATTGAAGTTGCTTCCAGAGCCGGAAAATTGCGTGTTTCTTCATATAATTTAATGCGGTCAATTCCGATATCGAAAGGTTGTACACCAGAGTTGACCTTAATAAAACCAAATTCTTGCAGCGAAATGGCAGGTATCTCTCCTATTGGCAGCACATTCTTTAACAAGGTGCCACTATCAAAAAAGTCGCTTCCGGGATTGGGATACATCTCCTTCCACTTTTTACTGAAAGGAGTAAATACGACATAAGGAGTTCCGTCGGGCTTCAATACCGATCCCACTTCGGCAATTACATGATCTTTAAACAATTGTAAAGAAATTCCGTATGATTCAAGCATTTTTTCAATCAATCGGTCCCGCTGTATTCCATAAGGTTCGTAATCTTCATTGGCATAAACACTAACTACTTTAAATTCAGTAAGCAACTTTTTAATTACGTTTTCGGGTTTACCAAACCGGGTAAGAACCATTGAGTTGAACGCGTGCAAACGGGTATTTATCTGTTTAATTGATTCGTTGATAAATGCTACTCGCCTGTCGGCTGCTGATAATTTAGAGAGAATATTTTCATCAAACACAAAAACAGGCAATACCGGGTACCCTGATGAAAGAGCTTTGAAAAGGCCATGATTATCTTCCACCCGGAGATCACGTCTGAACCAAAATAAAACAATTGGAGATGAAAACATGGCTTTGATTTGGATCAAGCAAACATATTGTTATTTAAAAAGTTCATTTTAACCATGGACTGTTAACAAAATTATGGATAAGTGAGAACATTTCTAATCCGAAAAATTCCATAGCTTTGCACCCAATTTACCGGGTACTAAAACCTTAAAAAAAACAACTGTGGATATATTTGAAAAACGGGTGATGAACCTTGGTCCTCTTGGGATGTATGCCAAGCAGGCCGATGGATACTTTATGTTTCCAAAACTTGAAGGTGAGATTGGAAATCATATGAAATTTCGTGGTAAAGATGTGCTGGTATGGAGCCTGAACAACTACCTCGGTTTGGCCAACCACCCCGAAGTGCGTGAAGCCGATGCCAAAGCAGCTGAAGAATGGGGAATGGCCTATCCAATGGGTGCCAGAATGATGTCGGGCCAAACAATTTACCACGAACAGCTTGAAAAAGAGCTGGCAGCATTTGTTGGTAAAGAAGATGCATTTTTGCTCAATTATGGATACCAGGGAATGGTTTCGATTATTGATTCAATGGTTGATCGAAAAGATGTAATTGTTTACGATTCGGAGGCACACGCCTGCATTATCGACGGAGCTCGTTTACATATGGGTAAACGATTTGTTTATCCTCACAATAATATCGAAAATCTCAAGATTCAGTTACAAAGAGCACGCAAGCTTACCGAAGAAAGCGGTGGCGGGATTCTTGTAATTACTGAGGGTGTTTATGGTATGACTGGTGATCAGGGTAATTTGAAGGATATTGTGGCTCTGAAAAAGGAATTTAATTTCAGATTACTTGTTGATGATGCACATGGTTTTGGAACCATGGGTAAAACCGGAGCTGGTACTCCCGAAGAACAAGGAGTTATGAACGGGGTTGATGTTTATTTTGGCACATTTGCCAAAGCAATGGCTGGTATAGGTGCTTTTGTTGCAACACGTAGCGATATTGTGGACTACCTTAAGCATAATATGCGTTCTCAAACATTTGCCAAGTCGCTCCCTATGCCAATGGTTATCGGTTCACTCAAACGCCTCGACCTTATTCGTAAGCATCCTGAGTTAAAAGAAAATTTGTGGAAGATTGTTAATGCCCTTCAGTCAGGACTCAAAAATGCTGGGTTTAATTTGGGGAATGCATCATCGCCGGTAACCCCGGTAATATTAGAGGGAGGAATTCCCGAAGCGACACAAATTACCGTTGATCTGCGCGAAAATTATGGAATTTTTTGTTCCATAGTTACCTATCCGGTTGTTCCAAAGGGTGTTATTCTGCTGAGGCTTATCCCAACTGCAGTTCATACACTCGCTGATGTTAAATACACCATTGAGGCATATCAGGATGTTCGTAAAAAACTTGCCGATGGCGCCTATGCAAGTGAAATGTATGATATTTCAAAGCTTTAAATTCAAATAATAAAAAAGAGGCTGAACAGTTGTTCAGCCTCTTTTTTATTAACGTTATGCTACAATTACATAGTCATTCCACCACAAACTGCGATTACTTGCCCAGTTACGTACGACGAAAGCTCTGAAGCAAGGAAAAGGCTTACATTAGCCACATCCTCAGGTTTTCCGCCTCTTTTCAGAGGTATACTATTAATCCATTCTTTACGCACATCATCCGGAAGTTTAGCTGTCATGTCGGTTTCAATAAATCCGGGAGCAATGGCGTTACAGCGGATGCTGCGTGAACCCAGCTCCTGTGCCATAGATTTTGTGAATCCGATTAATCCGGCTTTAGATGCTGAATAATTCGACTGACCTGCATTGCCCTCGAGCCCGACAACCGAACTCATATTGATGATAGAACCGCTTCGCTGTTTCAGCATTACTTTCTGAACAGCCTTGGTCATATTGAAGACCGATTTAAGATTTACCTTTATAACCAAATCCCAATCCTGCTCGGTCATTCGCATAAGCAGGTTGTCGCGTGTAATTCCGGCGTTGTTAACAAGCACATCGATGCGGCTAAAATCAGCCATCACATCATCAATCAGCTTTTCACATCCGTCGAACGAACTGGCATCACTTGCATAACCTTTGGCTTTTACACCAAATGCCCTGATTTCGTTTTCGAGTGCTTCGGCAGCAGCATCATAATTCAGATCCGAAAAGGCAACATCAGCACCTTCGGCAGCAAATTTTAAAGCAATGGCTTTACCAATGCCACGGGCACCTCCCGTAATCAAAGCAATTTTTCCTTCGAGTAGCTTCATACTTCCTGTTTTATTTGTTTTACAATAATTATTCAAGTTCAACAATTTCGCCTGCCTTACGTCAGGTTCACGCGCCTCAAGATTTGGGGTTAAATATACTTAACCAGATTAAAATCCTGACGATGCGGCAACAACGGATGCTTCGGATAAAGCCTGAAGGCAAAATCAATTACACCTGCCTGCAGAGTTGGTATTTCGATAAAGAAGGTAACAATGTTGCCATTTACACCTGCTACAGTCATTGGCTCAACCGATGATAAGCTCTTGACTTCATCATTTACTTTATGTCCGAACAATACTTCCATTCCAATATCATGTGCTGCAAGTTCATTTACATTCAATACTACTTCGGCCACAAAATTTTCACCTAATCGCAGTGCTTTTTTCGTAGAATCAGGAATATTCACTGATACTACTTCAATACTATCCCATCCGCGTATGATCTTACGCTTCCAGAAAGTTACCTGCCTTATACCTTCGAAATCCTTATCAAAAAGCATCGATGATCTGCTGAAAAGCTTGTTGTAGAACTTTTCAAAATAGTCATCAATCATTCGCTTCATCGTAAAATCGGGCGCGATTTCAGAAATAGTATTCTTAATGTATTTTACCCACTTTTCCGGAATGCCTTGATCGTTGCGATGATAAAAATCGGGTACAATTTCATCAGCAAAAATGTTATAAATACTTTCTGCATCAAGCTCATCCTGAAATTGCTGGTTGTCATAAGTTCGTTCTTCAGGCAGCGCCCAACCGGCTTCTGGCTTATAACCTTCGGCCCACCATCCGTCGAGTACCGAAAAGTTTACGACACCATTCATTATTGCTTTCTCTCCGCTTGTACCCGAAGCCTCAAGTGGTCGTGTAGGCGTGTTTAGCCATACATCAACACCCTGAACCAGTTTAGACCCAAGTTCCATGTCGTAATTCTCGATAAATACAATTTTACCTGCAAATTGCGGCATTTTCGAAACTTCTATAATACGTTTGATCAGGTCCTGACCAGCCTTATCTGCCGGATGTGCTTTGCCTGCAAAAACAAACTGAACAGGCATATTGGCATTATTTACCAGCTGCGACAATCGATCAAGGTTATTGAACAGTAGATGCGCCCGCTTATAAGTGGCAAATCTGCGGGCAAAGCCTATGGTTAAAGTATTCGGATTCAAGGTCTCTATGGTACGCAGAATAAATTTAGGACTTTCCTGACGGCGCTTGAGGTCATCGCGCAAACGCTTTCTGAGATAGTCGATAAGTTCCTTGCGGTGTTTCTGCCTTAAATCCCAAATGGTTTGGTCAGGTACCGAATGGATTTTTGACCAGATTTCCTTTTGATTCTGCTTTTTCAGAAAATCTGAACCAAATGTTTCATGATACAGTTCCTGCCATTTTGCAGAAGCCCATGTTGGAAGATGCACACCGTTGGTTACATGGCTAATGTATAATTCATCAGCATAATATCCTTCAAACATCCCCTGAAACATGTCGCGGCTAACCCTGCCATGAATTTCACTCACACCATTCATCTCCTGCGATAAGCGTGTGGCAAGAACACTCATCGAGAATTTCTCGTCGGGCTTATTCTCAATGTAGCGGCCAAGGTTCATAAACGAATTCCACGACAGGTTTAAACGATCGGCATAATGCGGTATGTAAGCCCTTAAAACATCTTCGCTAAAGGCATCGTGCCCGGCCGGAACTGGCGTATGTGTTGTAAACAATTGTGTTGAGCGCACAATCTCAAGTGCCTGGTCGAAAGAGAATTTCTTTTCCTGAACCAGTAACCGAAGGCGCTCAATTCCAATAAATGCAGCATGGCCTTCGTTGCAGTGGTAAATATCCGGTTTAAGACCGATGGCATTCAGTAGTCTGATACCTCCCACCCCAAGCAAGAGTTCCTGTTTAAACCGGTTGTCCCAATCGCCACCGTACAACTGATGAGTAATGGAACGGTCGGCTTCATTGTTTTCGTCGATATCAGCATCCAGCAGATACAATGGAATACGTCCTACATCGAGTTTCCATACCTTGGCATACAGGGCGCGGCCAGGCAACGCGAGAGAAATTGTAACCCATTCACCATTGCTGTTACGAACAGGTTTGAGTGGCATATGGGTAAATTTTTGCGGTGAGTATGTCGCTACCTGATCACCAAAAATGGAAAGCGTTTGTCTGAAATATCCGTAGCGGTAAAGCAAACCGACACCAACTAGATTTACATTGCTGTCGCTGGCTTCTTTCAGATAATCGCCTGCCAGAATTCCCAGTCCGCCTGAAAAAATCTGCACAGTGTCGTGCAAACCATATTCCATGCTGAAATAAGCAATCTGAGATTTCGGTTTTTCGGCTGATTGTTTCATATATGCCTCAAACTCTTCGTAAATCGCATCGAGCTTACTCACAAATGCTTCGTTCTGTTCGAGCTGCAACATTTGTTTTACAGTAAGCGATTCGATGAGCGACATAGGGTTGTGATTGAGGGCTTCCCATTGTATAGGGTCAATCATCCTGAACAGTTCAATAACTTTGGGATTCCAGGTCCACCAAAGGTTACGCGAAAGACGCTTGAGCCCGTTAAAGCGTTCAGGAATTCCGGGCTTTATAAGCACTTTATTCCAAACTGGTGCCTGGGGTTGTTTAACCGGAAAACTCATGAGCAAGTCAGGTGTGCGCTTATCGCGGAATAAATCTTCGCGTGTGGCCACCTTTTTCAAGGCAACGGTGTATGCCTTGTTATAATTCTCCTGAAGCTCTTTCCACGAAGCAATAGCTGAAATCTTTAAGGCAGTTTCTCTGGCTTTCCTTATTTTTTCATCGGTGTATCCTGAAAATTCGCTGATAATTTTTCCAATCGACTCAACCACAGCTTTGCTGTTTTTGTCGTTGCGATCAATCACCCATGCTCCGGGTATACATTCAGCAAATTTCTCACGAATCCATAATCCGAATCCTGCAAGTGAAGTAGTGATTGTTGGAATGTGAAAAGCAAGGCTTTCAAGCGGAGTGTAACCCCATGGTTCGTAATAAGATGGGAAAACTGAAAGGTCGAAACCTATAAGCAGCTCATAATAACTAAAGTTAAATATCCCATCCGATCCGCTAAGGTATGACGGAACAAAAACCAATCTGACTTTATCACCAGTTTTATTAAACAGTCCAACCGCTCTGGCTTTGTTAAGTACCTGATCGTATTCGGGGTTATGTAGGCCATGTGTGAGATATTCGCCTTCAACGGGTTTCGAAAAATCAGTATTATTCAGGCGTTCAATCAGTTTCACTGATGGGCCGGTATGATTTGCCGGAACTGTGATATAACCGATTACGGTTTTTTTGAGATTTTTATCTGATTTTAGCCTTGCCAGAGCTTCAATAAACAGATCAATACCTTTATTGCGGAACTCATATCTTCCACTGTTTACAACAAGTAAGGCATCGTCAGCAATATCGTCATTAAATAGGGCTCGTGTTACCTGCATGAGCTTATGCCTGGCCATGGCCCTGCGGTTGTCAAATTCATTGGCAGAAGGCACAAATTTATCGTCGAAACCGTTAGGAGTAATCAAATCGACCGGCTTTTCAAGAAAATGTGCGCATTCAATAGCTGTTATTTCACTTACTGTAGTGAACGCATCGCTGTTCTGGGCTGCTGCGAGCTCGAGCGAAAACTTTGATACAATATCAAACCGGCGTGCTGTTGCATCGGGAGGATAATTGTTAAATTCGCCATAAAGCGGCAGGTTATTTCCAGCAACTGCACGCCCAAGAGTTGTAGCATGGGTAGTAAAAATACAACCAACCTGTGGTACGTTCTGATGCAGATACAACACACCGGTCCCTGCCATCCACTCATGAAAATGAGCAACAATGCGATCGTGGGCAGTGAGGTTGAATTCATAGAAACTTTCAATGACTCTTGCAGCGGCGTAACCAAATAGAGCAGGCTCAACATAATCCCATTGGCCTGAAATTGAATCGAGCTTGTAGGTTTCCCAAAAACTGGCAAATATTTTATCCTTTATCTGAAAATATGGGGTAAAATCAACCAGTATAACAATTGGGTTGCTTTCAATATTCCAGCGACCGATTCTAAGCCTGAGGCCCTCCGATTCAGCATGCTCACGCCATGAACGGTAAATATACCGGTCTTCAATAAAATCGGGATTTTTATTGGTTTCTTTCCAAACATCAGGGCCAATAAGAATGTAATTATCTTCAAACTCATTTTGGATGCCCGGAGCTTTTGTAGAAACTACTGTATAAATTCCTCCAACTTTATTGCAGATTTCCCAGCTTGTTTCAAAAATATAATCAGGTCGTAAATTTGATTGTTCAGTCATGTTAGCAGTTTTCGTTTATCAACAATAAAGCAACCGGAACGCTTATTCCGGCGACTTCCATCTCCTTTAGTTTCGTAGTAGATTGCTGTTTTTCAATAGCAAAATGAATATTAATTGCTCAAAATGCGCGTATTGGCCTAATTATTCAGCGCATTGCTGATGAGGGTACGGCATTTTTCGATTTGAACAGACGAAGGTTTGCGCGATGTTTCAATTGCACCTTCAACTGATTTGCGGTAGGCGGCTGGCAGTTTTTTAATCAGTGAGGCGGTTTCTGCTTCTGGTAAACCGGTTAAAGCAACCGCAAGATCTTTAGCTGCAACAACTGCAGTTAGTTTTTTAAGAACTTCTTTGCCAGCTATAAAAAGTGAATCAATATTTGCCTTAATTTTTGGCTTTGCCGAAACACCTTTCCGGGCGGTTTTCACAGCAGTTGTCTTTGTGTAAGCTGCCGGATCAGGAATCATAAAGTCATCACTGACTGCAATTTCTTTACGTTCGTTTTTATCCAGACGGCCGATAAAATCGGACAAAACGTTCATGTAATTGATAAAAGCTTCGTAAGGAGTTGAGTAAGGGTTAAAGTACTTATGAACAGCGCCATCGGAGAACCATTTGGTGCACATGTAGTAAAAATGATCGGATGATTGCAAATACAACCAATCGCGCTGAATATCAGGATTCTTACTTTTGCGCACCCTTTGAGAAAGGTTATAAAGATTATCAAATGCTTCATCCTGCATTTCATTACCTACCCAGGCAGTTACGTCACGTTCCTCATCGGCCCACGAAATGGGATAAGGTACGCTAACGCCCGAAACCGGCTGAAATTTTGATGCGATTTCAGTTGGGGTATTAAATTTAAAGTTCGTTCTGGCAAAAACCTGTTTTGGCAATGCCCTGAAGAAATCAAAAATTCCGGTTTCGGCCCATTGGTGTTCACCAAACGATTCGTAATCCATAAACACATTGACTACCGGCTGATTTTTATCGAAATCGTTGAGCCAGCCTGCAAATTTTTCAGCTGTTAAAGGCCATTCGCTCCAACTTTGATTTGAGAACCGGAAAGCAATATCGTCGCTTAACTGATAGTTGCGAAGCAGCAATTTAAGCTTTGGATTGGCGGCATTACAGTAGAGAAAGTTAGGACTTTTCCAGCCAAGTATATGCTTTGCCCCTTCGGTTAGCATTACATTAAAACCACTTTCCTGAACCAGATTTCCGATAGCATCAGAATAAACCAACTCCGTATTCCTAAGGGCGGTTGGTCGCTGACCAAATAATTTTTCGATGCGGTTTGAATGCATTTTAATCTGCGCCTTAAATTCTTCGGGATCTTTAAGCGCAGCCAGAGAGTGCGCGTAGGTTTCAGCCAGAAACTCAACATTGCCTGTATCTGCAAGTTTTTTAAAGCTTTTAATTACATCAGGTGTATGCTGTTCAAACTGATCAAGTGCCAGGCCTGAGATAGAAAAGCTTACCTTAAAAGCGGCTCCGTATTCATGAATCAGATCAAGCAAAAGCCTGTTCATTGGAATATAGGAACGATCTGCAATCCTTCGTACTATGGTTCTGTTCTGATATTCATCATAGTAATGATGATTAGAACCTATGTCAAAAAACCTGTACGTGCGAAGGCGGAATGGCTGATGCACCTGGAAATAAAAACAAATAGACCTCATCTCTGACATTTTTTAATTCAAAACTAAACTACTTCGCGTAAACCTGTTCGTAAATATCCTTAATATAACGGGCTGCATTTTCCCACTTGAGGTTATCAACCTCATCGGCTCCGTATTTTGAAAATACCGACGACAGGCTGTTGTATCGCAAAAGGGCATAAATTGCATCTGCCATTGCATCAATATCCCAGAAATCAACTTTAAGGGCATGCTGCAACACTTCGGCAACACCCGATTGCTTTGAAATTACTACCGGTACATTTGAACGCATGGCTTCGAGTGGTGAAATTCCGAAAGGCTCCGATACCGAAGGCATTACATAAACGTCGCTCATGGCAAACATGCGGTCCACGTTTTCGCCACGCAAAAAACCGGTGAAATGAAATTTTGTAGAAATGCGCAGCTGAGCAACACGGCGAATCATTTTCTCGAGCAAATCGCCGGTACCGGCCATAACAAAGCGCACATTAGGATCGCGTTGCAAGACTTTATACGCTGCTTCTATAAAATACTCAGGTCCTTTTTGAAAGGTTACTCTTCCCAAAAATGTTACTACCTTTTCGGGAACATGTTTTTCAACAGTTACAAAATCTGATTTTTCGGTAGGTTCTACAGCATTATGCACAGTAAATACCTTATCGGGATTAATTCCGTAGCGTTCGATTACAATATTACGGGTAAGGTTGCTAACTGTAATAACACGGTCAGCAGCTTCCATTCCCTGGCGTTCAATATCATAAACCTGCTGGTTCACATTTTCGCCCGAGCGGTCGAATTCGGTTGCGTGCATGTGCACAACAAGTGGTTTTCCTGATGCTTTTTTGGCTGCAATACCGGCTGGATAAGTAAGCCAATCGTGCGCATGAATCAGATCAAATTGTGAATCGAGAGCAATTTGCGCTCCTACCAGAGCATAGCGGGATACTTCTTCAAGCAGATTGGTTCCATATTTACCTGAAAATGTATAACGGGCATTGTAAATTGAATCTTCGGAATAGGTAAAATAGGCTTCACCTTTTTCTTTAAGATTTTCAAATGCTTCAGGACCCACGTATGGTACTAAACTTGAATTTACTTCAAGATAGGTAATGTTTTTCCAAAAATCCTGCTGCTCCACTTTTTTTACATCTACAGTAATGTCGCTGGCGTTGATGAGCCTAACAGCTTCCTCACTTTCGTCGCCATACGCTTTTGGTACCACAAAAAGAACCTCAACGCCATTTTTGAGCAGACCTTTTGTCATCCCAAAACAGGCTGTGCCAAGTCCTCCGGTGATGTGAGGTGGAAATTCCCATCCAAACATTAATACTTTCATAGTTTCATTCAGGTTAATTATTAGTGTGTGGATTTACTTTTACTTAGCTGAATACTGCCTTATCAGCCAATTGATGCGCACCATTTCAGCAACACTCCAGGCTTGCGATATAGCCCCTCCCGGTTTATGCGGCGGATCGCCGTCGTATACTTCTGAAATGGTACCAATTCCATGCTCGTGCATAGTTTCTTTGAATCCGTGATAAATATCGGTGGCAAGTTTAAGGCCGCTTTTACCATGAATGGAAAGATAGCCTTCGATGAAGTGAGCAATAAGCCATGGGTAAACAGACCCCTGATGATAAGCCATATCGCGCTGAGCCTGTGATCCGGCATATACTCCTTTGTAAAGCGGATTTTTTGGTGCAAGCGATCTAAGTCCTTTGGGGGTAAGTAATTCCGATTTTATGCGCTCGAGAATACTGTTACGCATCTCTTCATTTAACGGGGTATAAGGTAAAGATGTGGCAAAAACCATGTTAGGCCGAACTGAAAAATCTTTATAATCACCATTGGTGTAATCAGCAAGATAGCCACGCTTTGAATCCCAGAAAGTTTCAACAAATGCTGAGGGAATGGAAGCTGCCACATTTTTCCAGTCTTCAAAAAATTCACGATCACCAGCCTGTGAAGCCAATTCAAGCGCAAACATTACCGCATTATACCAAAGCGCATTAACCTCAACAGGGTACCCAATGCGCGGTGTAACTGGTTTTCCATCAACAATGGCATCCATCCAGGTAACTGCATATCCGGTTTCACCTGCATAAATCAGGCCATTGTCCTGCATTTTAATATTATAAGCTGTTCCGGCACGGTATCCTTCAAGAATAGTTCTTATCTTTTTACCATAATCCTTCCACAGCCTGCGTGTTGATTTTGTATATATTCCGTATTGTTGCAATGCCCAGAAGAACCATAGCGGAGCATCAACTGAATTATAGAGTGCCTGTTCGCCAATACCCATATTGGGGAATAACGGGCCACGCATTTCCTGAATTATGGTATCTAAAATTGATTTGGCTGTTTTAAAGTCGCCCAAAACAAGTGTGAGACCAGGTAATGCAATAAATGTATCGCGTCCCCAACGACCAAACCATGGATATCCGGCAATTATTTCAACTTTCTTATTGCGTTTCACGATAAACTGCTGGGCAGCGTTGAGCAGGCAATTCTCGAAACTGTCGCGTGGAATACGGCGTTCAATCTCTGAGGAATATAATTTCTTGAGCGAAACAGGGTTAACAGGTTCTATACCAACTGAGAAATAAATGCTTTCTCCCTTTTTGATAGGCATTTCGAAATAACCCGGTACGTAAAGATCTTCTAGATAGTCGTAACCCCTGTCCTTTTCCTTGGTATATTCTACATTGTAATACCAGTCGGGAATATGCAGGTATTCAGGATTTTTTGAAAACTGAAGATGTAGATATGAATAGCCTCGGTACATCCTCAGCTTAATCCCATTTTCAATGGGTTCATAACTGGTATCTACATCATAATTGGCTTTACTAACTGCATGAATGTTTCTGAATGCAAGAAAAGGCCTGAAACGAATAATGGTTGGAGAATGTGCTTCTACAAGGGTGTATTTAATAATCATCCGTCCGTCCTTGTGCGAAAACAACATTTCTTTGGTAAATTCAATTCCTCCAACTCCGTAAGTAAGTTTTGGAATGGGTTCAGTTGAAAGATCCTTGAGGTATTTATGCCCTTTAGGTGAATAAACATCTCCCTGGTACCGCCTGATTCCAAGATTAAATTCTGCATTGTGCTGAATCAATGTTTCATCAAAGGCTGAGAGTAAAACATGGTTACCACCATCGATGGCTGGCTGAGGAACAACCAGAAGTCCGTGGTATTTGCGGGTGTTGCAATTAACAATAGTACTACTCGCATAGGCACCTTCACGGCTCGTTCTGAGAAGCTCTTTGGGTAAACTGTACTCAAGATTTACCAGCTGATTCTTATCAAAATTAATATAACTCATAACAGCAACTTTGGCTATTGGGATTGTCTCTGAATGCAGGTGCAAAGATACTTAATAAATCCGGATGAAAAACGCACCTATTTCTACAGGTTTCTTTCACACTATCAGCAATTTCATGCGCCTCAAACAACATACATTGCGATATGTTTAAAGAATTAACATTAATTTAATATTAAACAGCCTTCAGGCTATAATTAAGACAACTGATTCGTGTTTTTCTTACCCGGCTGAATAATCAATCGAAGAGACTGATCATAAGTAAGGTAATTCCATAACCAATTGATGAAAATCAGAAGCCTGTTTTTTACTCCCACAATCGACATAAGATGCACAAACATCCACACCAGCCATGCAAAGAAACCCTGGAATCTGAAAAATGGGAGGTCGACAACGGCCTTGTTACGACCGATAGTTGCCATACTTCCCTTGTCGATGTACCTGAATTTTCTCCATTTTTGTGCATTTTCGCTCCTGTTGAGATTATGTGCCAGTGTTGATGCCTGCTGCAGCGCAACTTGCGCTACCTGCGGATGTCCGTCGGGATACCATTCAGTAGACATGTAAGCAATATCGCCAATGGCAAAAATATTTGAATTACCGTCAACCTTGCTATATCGGTCAACCAGTAAACGATTACCCTTCTTCACCGACGCATTGCTGACACCGGACGGCAACTCGCCTCTGATTCCTGCCGCCCATATAAGGGTTCGGGCCAACAGGGTTTCACCATTGTGCAAAAGCACTTTGTCATTCTCGTAACCGGTAACCTGAATATCGGTAAGTATCTTAACCCCCAGTGATTCAAGAAAATGAGTAGCCTTCCTGCCCGCTGATTCTGACATGCTTCCCAAAATGCGCCCTGAAGCTTCAACAAGGTAAATTTTCATTTCGCCAAAATCAAGGTCGGGATAATCTTTAGGCAGCACATAGTTTCTCATTTCTGCAATCGCACCAGCCAATTCAACCCCTGTCGGACCTCCGCCAACTATGACAATATTCATTAGCTTTTCAGCTTCGCCATCAATATCCGAAATTAAAGCGGCTTCATAGTTCCTGAGTATGTTATTTCTCAACTCCAATGCCTCTCCTACCGTTTTCATTGGGAAGGCAGTTTCAGCCAGCTTTTTCATTCCAAAAAAATTAGTTACAGCCCCGGTTGCCAGCACCAGATAATTATAATGCAATTCGCCGGCCGAAGTAATAATGGTACTTTCATTGCTTTTAATTTCAATCACATCGCACAAACGTATGTGAAGGCCACTAATACGCTGAAATATTTTACGCAACGGGAACGAAATAGCACTTGGCTCCAGTCCGGCGGTAGCAACCTGATAAAAAAGCGGCTGAAACTGATGGTAATTATTACGGTCGATCAGAACAATCTGATACTTATTAGTTGAGAGTGTACGGGCAAACTTAAGTCCTGCGAAACCTGCCCCCACAATCACCACCCTCGGTTTTTCCGATTCGGGTATATTTAACGACATAGAATTTTATTGTTTTAAAATAAACAATCGCAAAGCCTTTTAGCCTTCAAAAACCTATAATTTTCAGCTATTTTCGTCACTTATTCGCGCTAAAGGCTTTCATTCATGCCCATTTGCCTATTTTTGCAACCTAAGGCTTAATCTTTACCGCTCATGAAACGACTCCTCATCCATCTGCAGCTCACAATACTGGCATCTTTTCTTTCTTCCCTGAGTTTCGCGCAGCTAAACTTTCCTGCTGATGAGGAAATCTATATTAAAACTGAGGTGCCCCGCATTGATATCCTGATTCCGCCTGATACCCTTGCCTGGATTTACAGCAATGTTGAAAGTGATGCTGAATTTCATGCCACCTTTGTGTTTCGGAATAGCCATATACTTGATACAATACATGCTATTGGTTTTCGCTTGCGCGGAAATACATCCAGATATTCTGCCAAGAAATCATTCAAAATATCTTTCAACACCATTGTTGCCGGAAGAAAATATCAGGGTGTTGAAAAAATGAACCTGAATGGAGAACACAACGATCCTTCGGTATGCAGGTCTGGCTTGTTTTGGGATATTTTGCGCCGAAGTGGTAACCCTGGTGCAAGGTTTAACCATGTTCAGGTTTACATAAATGGTAATTATTACGGTCTTTATATGAATGTTGAGCACATTGATGAAGAATTTGTAGAAACATATTTCGGAAACAACAACGGAAATCTTTATAAATGCCTTTATCCTGCTGATCTTACTTATAAAGGCTCCAACCCGGATAACTACAAATTTGTTTCGGGCGGACGCCGTGCATACGATCTTAAAACAAATCAGGAGGCTGATGATTATTCAGATCTGGCAGAATTTATTAACATTCTTAACAACACTCCGTTAAATGATTTACCCTGTGCCATCGAAAAGGTATTTAATGTTCAATCTTATCTTAAAGCAGCGGCCATTGATGTATTGACCGCCAATTGGGATGGATACATCTACAACAAAAATAACTTTTACCTATACCATAATTCAGCCACCGGCCTTTTTGAATATGTTCCCTACGACACTGACAATACATTTGGAATTGACTGGTTTGGAATAAACTGGGCTACCCGAAATATTTACAATTGGTCAAATACCGGCGAAAATCGTCCATTGTATACCCGTTTATTGCAAATAGATGAGTACAGAAAAGATTATACCTTTTATATCAAACAAATCTCAAATCAGATTCTTAAAAATCAGGCTTTTATTGGCACGCTCGATAGCCTGCGCATTCAGTTGGCACCATATGTTGTAACTGACCCTTATTATCCGTTGGATTATGGATATACCCTTAATTCATTCAACACTTCGTTTGAATCAGGAACCGGTGCTCATGTGCCTGTAGGAATTCGCCAGTTTATCAGCAGCCGAGCTGATGCAGCCCTGGCGCAGTGTGAGCTATCCGATATTCAGCCTGTAATTGGTTCAATTGCTTTGAATCAGCCGGTTGCTTTTCAAAATTGCATCTTCACAGCATGGGCCGATGATGAATCTTTGAGCCAGGTTAGTTTGCTTTATAAGATTAATAATGGTGAATGGCAGGAGCTCACCATGCACGACGATGGCCTGAATGGCGACCTCACAGCCGGCGACAAGTATTATAGCTGTTCAATCAGCGGCCTGGCTTCAGGATCACAACTTAATTACCAGGTAAAAGCTGTTGACATTTTTCAGCAAACTACGCTAAAACCTTGTGAGCCTGCCACCTACAGAGTTCCTTCGGGAAACGCCTATGGACTCTATATCAATGAATTGATGGCAAGCAATGCCACAACCATTGCTGATGAATATGGCGAATATGACGATTGGATCGAAATATACAATGGTGGGCCGGCAGCTGTCTGGATGGGAGATAAATACCTGAGCGATAACCTGTCGGATCCTCAAAAATTTGCATTCCCTGATATTACCCTTAACCCTGGTGCCTTTTTGCTGGTTTGGGCCGACGGACAGCCTTCGCAGGGGCCTTTGCATACAGCTTATAAACTCAATAAGAATGGCGAAGAAATCGGACTGTTTGACAATGCTGCTTCCGGTTTTCGCTTGCTCGATGCCATAGTATTCGGCCTACAGGCCACCGATGTGAGCTATGGCAGGATTACCGATGGTGCAAACGAATGGAAACCATTTAACTTTCCTACACCAGGTGCTACCAATAGTTTGCTGAGTGCTCATTTTACTGAGATTAAACATCTGTTGCTTTACCCCAATCCAGCAAGCCACGAAACGATAAGATTATCGGCTAAAACTGATTTTACAATTTATGATGCCACAGGCCGTAAAATGCTCTTGGCTAACAATACCGACAAATTTGATGGTGCTTTGTTAACACCTGGCGTCTATTTTTTGGTGACCGATGCCAATTATTGCGTACGTTTTGTAATTACTAAGTAGTTTATTTCTATTAATCAGACCTTTGTATTTTCATATAAAAAAAAGTTGCAAAAAGTTGCAAAGTAGATTTGTTGTTGTACATTTGCAAATGTCTATTTAATGGTAGCATATTATGAATTTTACACGTACAACTGAATACGCCCTTCGCATTCTCACCTATATGGTGCAGAAGAAAGATCAGTTGCATTCAGGTGAAGAAATTTACAATGCGCTCCAGATTCCTAAAAAATACCAGCAACGCATCCTTACTGATCTGGTAAAAGGTGGCTTTATCAAAAGCATAAGAGGCCGTAATGGTGGTTTTACCTTTTCCCGTGAACCTGAAACAATCCTTTTGTCAGAAATCATCACATTTACTGAAGGTGTTGAATGGGCACCGCGCTGCATTTACGGTTACGAAGATTGTGGACTCGATACGCCCTGTGCTATGCATAACCGCTGGGTTGCAATGCAGGATAGTCAGATTCAGTTACTTTCATCACTTAAACTTTCTGAATTGGCTGAGCAGGATTTGTAGCATTTTTTTTATAATTATAGTCTATATTAAGGTGTATTATTCCTGTTTAATATAACATTTCAAACAAAACAACAAACAACCAAAAAAAGGAGGAATTTATGATTGATTCAAACACAGTATTAACCGGCCAAACCATGGCTTATACATTTTATGTATTGGCTATTCTGTCGCTAATGGGATGGTTTGCCTACAATGTTACACGTGAAGGGAAGAGTAACGCCATCAAACCAGCATTATTTTATTCATTCACCGCTTTTTTAATCATTCTCGGGGTTTCAATTCACATCGTAACCTATAACACAATCCCGTGGTCGCCCATGGATTTAAACCGAAAAGAGATAAAACCCGACAAGGTTTTTGACATTTCGATGTCAAATCACCAGTTTATTTTGCCTGCTGAAAAGATGATTATTCAATGTCATGAAAAAGTTATGTTCAATGTTACCTCTGCCGACCTTACTTATGGTTTCGGACTTTTCAGAGACGACAACACCATGGTTTTTCAGATGCAGGTCATACCCGGCCATCTCAATGATATACTGTGGCAATTCGACAAACCGGGTGTTTACTCCATAAGATCAACTGAATACTCTGGTCCTAAAGGAGTTGATATGATTGTAAAAGCTGCTGTTACAGTTCAATGTGAAATCAGCCAGTCAAATAAATAATGAATTGTAAAATTAAAAACCTTGCACAATGAGCTTTATAAAAACACTTTTGAATGGCGAACAGCAATTATTTAAGCCAGGAAGCCTTACTCCAATGCAAAAACTAACACTGCGCTTTGTGGTTGTTGGCCTTATTTATTACGCTTTTGCAGTTATCGAAGGCATGATTATGCGTATTTACGAAGTATCGGCTATACCAGGCATTGAAAGTAAACAGTTTTTCGCCATCATGACAGCGCATCCACTGGTGGGCATATTTGGAAGCACCTACTCTATCGTTTTCGGTGCTTTTCTTTTTCTGGTTCCTTTTTTGATGAAAAAACCGCTCTGGAGTATCAAACTAGGAAACTGGACATTTTTGCTCATAGCGATTGGAACGCTAACATTTTGGACAGCCGGTTTCTTTTCAGAATATGCACCACTTTACACCCTTTACTGGCCCTTACCTGCCGATTTTACCCAATTTAGCGCACTCGGCGGCACGTTCTTCGTTACCGGTATCGCACTCGTAATGCTTGGAACGGTATTTTTTGTTATCAATATTTTCAAAACCATAGCCTACACACCCGATGGTTGGGAAAAGCAACCCTCAGGTGCACTTATCGGATCGGCCCTTGGGTTTAGCGGATTAAGAAATCTTTTCTCAAAGAACAAGAAAGAACACCTGGTATCATTGCCTGTTGCTGCTATTGCACGCGGCACAGTTGATACGGCGCTGAATGCCGGTATTATTCTTTTCACTGGTGTACTTATTCTGGTTTACATGATTGCTTCGTTAATGGGCTTCGATTTACGTCATAGCGCAGTAGATGCTCTGCTCTATAAAAACTGGTTCTGGTGGGGCCTCGATCTGATTGCTGATGGACTTGTTCTTATTTTCGTAGCCGGAACATGGTATTTACTGGCCATGCTGATTACGGGAAAAAAACTGTATATGGAAAATATAGCCCGTGCCGCCCTGCTGATTGAACTTGTAGTATCATGGACTGTTTGGTCGCATCACCTTATGTCGGATCAGGCCCAGCCCGGTATTCTTAAAGTTGTTTCAGGCGAAATGGTAACTGCATTTGAACTTATAACACAGGGACTTGCATTCTTTATTACCCTGGTAACATTATGGAGCGCACGACCACTCAAAATGACCAACCCACTTAAGTTTCTTTTGGGTGGCCTGCTTGGTTTTGCACTGGCGGTTCCGGCAGGTATACTGCAGGCTGACATAGGCTTAAACCGTATTCTTCATAATACGCAGTGGGTTGTTGGTCCTCATGTGCATGTTGCTATACTTGTTGGATTAACCATGACCCTATATTCTGCCATCTATTTTCTTTTTCCGATTCTTACCAATGGAGCAAAACTTTACAGTCAGAAGCTTGCCAACTTTCATTTCTGGGCTCATCTGGCCGGTGGAATCGGAATGGGCGCATTTATGGGAATGGCCGGGCTTAAAGGCATGCTCAGGAGATCCATTTATCACAACGGAGAATACAATACCTATATGATTCTTGCTGCACTTGCCGGTTCGCTATTACTATTTGCCTTCCTGGCATTCTTTTACAATATCGTGATGAGTGTAGGACTAAAGGGCGTATTGGGCATATTTACCAAAGCAGAGAAAGACACAAAAGATCTGCTACCCTCATAATAGAATTATATCATATAAAACAAAAAGGCTGCTTCATCTGAGTCAGCCTTTTTGTTTCAAATAATTTTAATAATTAGTCACCGAAACACATTCCGATACCGCGGGCAGTTTTCATGAGAGCGGTATCTGGTTCAACCAGATTTGGTTTTTGAATGGCTTCTTTAAGAGTAACTGAAGTAATAAGCGGGTGACGATAAGATACCATGCGGCCAAATTCTCCGGCAAGCACAAGTTCAAAGGCTTTAACGCCGTATTGGGTGGCAAGAACGCGGTCGTAAGCAATGGGAACTCCACCGCGTTGCAAGTGGCCAAGAACCGTTGTACGGATACTATGCTCGCAACCAGCATTTTTAAGTTCTTCTTCGAACCGGAATCCAACACCTCCCAGTTTTACATTCTCGTACCCAACTTCCTTGCTGCGTGAGGCAAAAACACCACCCTTGATATTCCGGGCGCCTTCAGCGATTACAATATTTACAAAGCCGCGGCCCTTCTCAAAACGTTTATCGATGCGTTCCATTACTTTTTCAATATCGTATGGAAATTCGGGCAGCAAACAGATTTCGGCTCCGCCGGCAACAGCAGCATTTAGGGCAATCCAGCCGGCATTGCGGCCCATAACTTCCAGGATCTGAACGCGGTTATGACTGGCAGCAGTAGTCACCAGTTTGTCAACTGCTTCTGTGGCAATCTGAATGGCAGTTTGAAAACCAAAGGTTGCATCCGTAGCCGAAAGGTCATTGTCAATGGTTTTAGGAACTCCAATAATATTGAGACCTTTTTCAAACAAGGCCTGTGAAATACGCTGTGAACCGTCACCACCAATATTTATCACGGCATCAATACCGAGGTATTGAATTTTGCGGATCATTTCATCAGAACGGTCAACGGCAGTAAACGTACCATCGTGCTGTTTTACCGGCCAGGCAAAAGGCCCGCCTTTATTGGTGGTCTGCAGGATAGTTCCACCCTGATAATGAATACCGGCAACCGTTTTTTCGTCAAGTACAACAATTTCGGTAGGTTCGCGTAAAATCCCGTTAAATGCTTCTATACTACCCACAACTTCCCAATCTTTTTCGCGGGAGGCTCGCTTAACAATAGCGCGGATAACCGCATTAAGTCCCGGACAGTCGCCTCCTCCGGTAAGAACCATTACTCTCTTCATAGAGTCTTTTCTTTAATAATGAATAACTTAGGTCTTTAAGGTCGTTTTCTGAAAAACGTTGCAAAAATACGAAAAAATACCACCTTTGTTTAGGATTAATCACATGGAAGCACTATATATAAAGATTTAACATAAACTTAAAAAGAAATACCTAATTTCGCAGCGTTATCAGACAAAATATGAACAAAAAGAAACGTCTAGCACTTGTTGCACATGACAATCGTAAACAGGACCTGATCGAATGGGTTAAGTTTAACGCTCTCAAATTAAGAGAACATCAGATTATTTGTACGGGAACCACTGGCAAAATGATAGAACAACAGCTCAGAACAACTCTTGGTGAAGATAAATATGGTGAATTTGAGGTTATTAAGCTAAAATCGGGACCGTTAGGTGGTGATCAGCAATTGGGAGCGATGATTGTAGATGGCGAAATTGATCTGATGATTTTCTTTTGGGATCCAATGCAACCGCAACCGCATGATGTTGATGTTAAAGCACTTCTACGGATTACTGTTTTGTACAATATTCCCACTGCCTGTAACCGTTCAACAGCCGACTTTCTCATATCGTCGCATTTGTTTACCGAGCCTTACGAACCTATGGTAAAAGATTATTCGGGCTACATTAACCGCGAAGTTAAAATGTAAGCATTTAAATTTCAATCTGTTCATAGGGTTAATACTGAAATTTGCGTCCACAATTCATGCAACAGACCTCAAAACCTTCCTTTGCAGTAATTTTCGATATGGATGGGGTGCTTGTAGATAACTTTATCTGGCACCTCAAAGCATGGGAAAATTTCTGCACAAAGCAAAAGAAGAAAATTACAGCCGACGAATTCCGGGAAAATCTCTTTGGCGGAAGCAATGCCGATCATCTGAAATATATTTTCGGGCCGGCAATCAATAATTCCGACCTTGAACATTACAGCCACGAAAAAGAAGCCATTTACCGCAGTATCTACAATGGCAACGTTATAGCTGTTGAAGGCTTATTTGCATTTCTGAATGAACTTAAAAGTGCCGGAACTAAACTGGCAATTGCCACCTCAGCCGAAATGGCAAATGTCGAATTTGTGCTAACTGCATTGAACCTGAATAACATGTTTGATGTTATTGTAGATGCATCAATGATCTCTAAAGGCAAGCCTGATCCGGAAGTCTTTCTGAAAGCAAGCCGGCTACTGGGCTACCAACCTGAAGAATGCGTTGTTTTTGAAGATTCTCTTAAAGGTATTGAAGCCTCATTGCGGGCAGGAATGCGTATTGTTGGAGTTGCTACTACCCACCATTTTGCCGAGCTTACTGAAGCCCACTACGTTGTTGGGAACTTTTCGGAGTGTTCTATTACAATGCTTCAAAATTTATTTACCACTCAAAATCAATAAACTGCTAACCATTAATTTATGCAAAACATTAAAAAATTATTGTTGACGGGTATGTTTCTTTGTGGAAGCATACTGGTTTTCAGCCAGACCAAAATCGATTTCACTGAATTTGATTTACCAAACGGGTTACATGTTATTCTTCACCAGGATAACTCAACCCCGATTGTGGCTGTTACTACATCCTACCATGTAGGTTCAAAAAACGAAAACCCCGACCGTACAGGGTTTGCACATTTTTTCGAGCATCTCATGTTCGAAGGTTCTGATAATATCGGACGCGGCGAGTTCGACAAAATTGCCATGAACGCCGGCGGGCAAATCAATGCCAACACCAGCTGGGATCGTACATTTTATTATATCCTGCTTCCCTCAAATCAGCTGGAACTTGGATTATGGATGGAATCAGAACGAATGCTGCATCTGAAACTCGACAGCACCGGCGTTGAAACTCAACGCAGAGTTGTAAAAGAAGAAAGGAAACAATCCTATGACAACCGTCCTTACGGCTCGCTGATTGAAAAGACATTTTCAACAGCTTACAAGGTTCACCCCTACCGCTGGACCCCGATTGGCTCAGCGCAATACATCGATCAGGCCACACTGGCTGAGTTCATCGATTTTCATTCACAGTTCTATGTTCCAAACAATGCTATTCTTTCAATAGCCGGCGACATTGACATCGAGAAAACCAAAGCAATGATCACAAAATATTTTGCTGACATTCCGGCTGGCAGCAGGCCAATCTACCGCCCGAACATTGTTGAGCCAAAGCAAACAGCTGAAGTACGCGATACTGTTTTTGACAACATACAGCTTCCGGCTGTTGTTCAGGCCTACCACATCCCTGCAATGGGCACTCCCGATTACTATGCACTGAGTATGCTCACCACCTTGCTATCTGACGGTGAAAGTTCACGACTCAACAAATCGATTGTTGACAAACAGCAGAAAGCCATGTTTGTAGGCTCATTTCCTATTCCACTCGAAGAACCGGGTCTTTTTCTCATATTCGGAATCGTTAACATGGGCGTTGATCCGGCTGACCTCGAAAGTTCAATCAATGCCGAAATACAGCGCACGCAAACCGAACTACTTACAGAGCGTGAGTTTGAGAAATTACGCAACAAAGTTGAAAACGACTTCGTAAGCCGGAACTCAACAATGGCAGGTATTGCCGAAAATCTCTCAGATTACCGAATGTATTTTGGAGACGCCAATCTGATTAATACAGAAATTGATAAATACATGAAAGTTTCGAGAGAGGATATTATGCGTGTTGCCAATACATATCTTTTTAAAGACAACCGCGTTGTACTTTATTATCTGCCAAAACAACGTTAGAACCGGAGGAAGAAAAATGAAAAAGACACTTATATTATTCGTTTCAGCTTTAATGCTGTTTTCATCACATTCATTGCCGGCTCAAACAAAACAGCAAACCAGGCAGCCGGAGAAAAAGATTCTGGATCGCACCGTCAGGCCTCTGCCGGCACCAGCACCAGCTATAAACATCGGCAAATATGAATCATTTCAGCTTGAGAATGGCTTAAAGGTATTCGTAGTTGAAAATCATAAAATTCCGCGTGTTTCATACTCACTTATTGTTGATTACACTCCTGTGCAAGAAGGTGAGCTCACCGGTCTTTCTGATATTACCGGAGAAATGCTCAGAAAAGGTACTAAAAACCTGACCAAAGATCAGCTGGATGAAGAAATTGACTTTATTGGAGCAAGCCTTTCAACCAACAGCAACGGAATGTACGCTTCGGCTCTCAGGAAGCATAATAACCGGTTGCTTGAGCTTATGTCGGATGTTTTGCTCAATCCGGCTTTCCTGCCTGAAGAACTTGACAAAGTGAAACTTCAAACCATATCGGGACTCGAAGCCGAAAAGAATGAGCCTGCAGCTATCAGTGAGCGGGTTGGTAAGCTATTGGTTTATGGGCCTAATCATCCGTATGGTGAATCGATGTCTGAAAAAACTGTAAATAACCTGACCGCCGATCAATGCAGGGGATTTTATGAAAGTTTCTTCAGGCCGCAGATATCTTACCTTGCCATAGTAGGTGATATTACATTGGCCGAAGCCAAAACGCTGGTTGAAAAATACTTCGGAAGCTGGCAGCAGGGTCAGGTGCCAACACCTGTAATAGCAATGCCTGCTATGCCCGAAAAGAATGTTATTGCTATTGTTGATCGTCCGGATGCAGTGCAGTCGACCCTGAGTGTAAGCTATCCGGTTGATTTCAAACCTGGTACACCCGATGCAATCAAAGCCCGTGTTACCAACACTATACTGGGGGGCGGTACATTCAGGTTGTTTAATAACCTGCGCGAAAAACATGCATATACTTATGGAGCATACTCAAGACTAAGCTCAGATAAACTAATTGGTCAGTTTAGCGCCAGCGCCGAAGTACGCAATTCGGTAACCGATAGCGCCACCAACGAAATTCTGTCTGAAATGAAACGGATTCGGAATGAGGAAGTTCCGGCTGATGAGTTGAATCTAGTTAAAAATTACCTGTCGGGTGCCTTTGCGCTTTCACTCGAAGAACCACAAACTGTGGCCAATTTTGCCATTAACACAGCCCGCTATTCGTTGGCGCCCGATTACTATGTGAATTACCTGAAGAATCTGTCGCTGGTTTCGGCTCAGGATGTTAAAGAAATGGCAGACAAGTACATTAAGCCAGATCAGGCCTATATACTTGCTGTTGGAAAAGCAAGTGAAATTGCACCAAAGCTCGAGAAATTTTTAATACCAGGAAGCAAGTTGCGATATTTTGATGCCGAAGGCAAAGAATACGATCCGAATAACAAAACCCTGCCGGCTCCTGAAAGTATGAATGCTGAGATGGTTAATAAAAAATACATCGATGCCATTGGAGGTGAAAAAGCGTTGAAAAAAATCAAAGATGTAACATTAATGGCCAGCACTACCATGCAGGGAATGACCATTGGCTTTGATATTTACCGCAAGGCACCTGATAAATACATGATGAAAATAGGATCAGGCAGCATGGTTTTTCAGCAGATTGCCTATGATGGAACCACAGGGCGCATGGTATCACCTATGGGCGGTGAAAACAAGACACTCGAAGGTCAGGAACTGGAAGATATGAAAGTTGAATCGACACTGAATGCTGAGCTGTTCTACGATCAGTTGGGCATTAAATTAAACCTCCTTGGTATTGAAGAATTAAACGGTATCCGCGCTTATAAGGTTGAACTCACCTACCCTTCAGGCAAACAGGCAACGAGGTATTTCGACGAAAATTCAGGACTGCTGATTCAGGAGTCCAGCGATCAGGGAGTGACAGAGTTTAGCGACTACCGTGCGGTGAATGGTGTGAAATTTCCATTCATTATTTCACAGCAAATGGGACAGCAAACCGTTAAAATGAATGTTTTGTCGGTAAAGGTAAATTCAAAACTTAAAGACGACATTTTCATTCTAAAATAAACACACTGCTTATAGGGCAATATTTCTGCCTTTTAAAAGGCCTTTGTTAGAAATAGCAAGGGCTTTTTTATATTTTTGTTATCGAATTACATACCTAAAGAAAATATGTTCCTATGAAAAGAAAACTCCTTAATTCAATTGCACTGGTATCCTTGATTGCGGTTATACTGATTGGAGGAAATTCATGTAATTTCTCCAAAGTCAAAGGCAGTAAAATGGATAGTATCGCCGGCCAGGTTAAGCATGCTGACTGGACAAAAAACCTGAGTATTTATGAAATCAATGTGCGTCAGTTTTCAGATGAGGGCACCTTTGTGGCTATCGAAAAAGAGCTGCCACGACTTAAAGCGCTTGGCACCGATATATTATGGATAATGCCAATTCATCCCATTGGAGCTCTTAATCGTAAAGGCGGGCTCGGTAGCTATTATTCAGTAAAAGACTATTTGGCAGTAAATCCAGACTATGGAACCCAAATTGATTTTATGAGATTGGTAAAAAAAGCACATGAACTGGGCATGTATGTAATTATTGACTGGGTAGCCAATCACTCAGCCTGGGACAATGCACTGGTTACTGAACATGCTGACTGGTATGTAAAAGACTCTGCAACCGGAAATCTGGTTTCGCCTTTCGATTGGACTGATGTTGTAAAGTTTAACTACAACAATAAGGAAATGCGCCGATACATGCTCGGAGCACTCAAATACTGGATAACCAATTGCGATATTGATGGTTACCGCTGCGATGTTGCCGGAGAAGTCCCCATTGATTTTTGGATGGATGCCAGAAAATCGCTGGATAGTCTGAAACCCGTTTTTATGCTGGCCGAAGCAGAATCGCCAGAGCTGCATAAAGCCTTTGATATGACCTATGCGTGGGAATTTCATCATATTATGAATAAAATTCACAAAAAAGAGGCCAGTGCCAACGATATTGAAAAATACCTGCTTAAAAATGATTCGTTGTACTCTTCAGCAGCTTATCGGATGAACTTCATTACGAATCACGATGAAAACTCATGGAATGGAACTGAATTTGAACGACTTGGCGATGGTGTTAAAGCTTTTTATGTTCTGACTGCTACCGTACCAGGCATGCCTTTAATTTATACCGGTCAGGAATCAGCCCTGAACAAACGACTGCTTTTCTTTGAAAAAGACAGCATTGATTGGGGCAATTACCCTATGGCCGATTTTTATAAAACGCTTCTTGGACTCAAAAAAGACAACCCTGCTTTGTTTAATGGAAAATTTGGCGGCAACTGGCTCCGTATTCACACCACCGACGATGCCAATGTGTTTGCATTGCTGCGCACAAAGGATAAAAATAAGGTATTAAGTGTGGTAAATCTTAGCGACAAGCCGTTGGATATCACACTTCAGGGTAGTGATTATGCCGGAGATTTTACTGAACTTTTTACCGGCGAAAAATCTGATCTCAAAGGAGAAACCAAATTGTCGCTGCCTGCATGGGGCTATTCAGTGTATTTCAAGTAATCCTGAAAACTTATTCATCTGCCGGAGCCATAACTATGAAAAGAATTCTCATTTTTTTGTTCATCAGCCTTGTAAGCATGGAAGTCGTAAATTCACAAAGCAGTGCTTATACCAGTTTGGGTAAATTGCAGTCGTTCGAACTAAAAGAACAGAAACTTACTTTAAAAACCTCTTCTGGCATCGCTGAAGTTACAGTTTATGGTTCCGGTATTTTCAGAATTCGCATAGCGCAAAGCAACTTTTCTGAAACCTTCTCTTATGCCGTTTCAGGCGAGCCATCTACCTGTTCAGTTGCCCTGAGTGAAACCCCTGGCCAGCTCGTTTTGTCAAGTAGTTTGCTTACACTTCGTATTGATCGAAATCCTGTTAGATTTTCATTTTATACTTCGGATGGCCGATTAATTAACGAAGATGATAAGGCATTTGGCACATCCTGGATTGGCACCGAGGTAACCACCTACAAAACGCTTCAACAGGATGAAATATTTATGGGTCTTGGAGAAAAAACAGGCAACCTCAACCGCAGAGGAAGTGCCTATGAGAACTGGAACACCGACAATCCGAGGTATGGACCCAGCGATGACCCATTGTATGTGAGTATACCTTTTTACATTGGGGTGCACCATAATCTTGCTTATGGTATTTTTTTCGACAATACCCACAGGAGCAGGTTTAATTTTGGAGCCAGTAACGACCGTTTCAGCTCATTTGGAGCTGATGACGGCGAAATGGACTATTATTTCATTTATGAAAAGGATGTGGCGGGAATCATCAGGAATTATACAACAATAACAGGCCGTATGACCATGCCCCCTATATGGGCTCTTGGTTATCAGCAATGCCGTTGGAGTTATTTCCCTGACACTGAAGTACTGAATATTGCTCAGAATTTCAGGGAACGAAAAATTCCGCTCGATGTTTTATATCTCGATATTCATTACATGGATGCTTACAAGATTTTTACCTGGCATCCCCGGCGTTTTGCTGATCCTGCCTCATTGTTGGGTAAACTTAAAAACATGGGTGTTCATACAACAGTGATTGTAGACCCCGGAATCAAAGTTGAAAAAGGTTACGAAGCTTACGAAGATGGGTTGGCTAAAGATATGTTTATTAAATACCCTGATGGTAAAGTATATACAGCAGCAGTTTGGCCAGGCTGGTGCCATTTTCCTGATTTTACCAAGCCCGATGCAAGGGCATGGTGGGGCTCCAAATTTGGTCCGCTCGTAAATCTCGGGGTAGAAGGTTTTTGGAATGATATGAATGAGATTGCCAGCTGGGGTGGTGGTTATACACCCAGCCTGGTTCAGTTTAACTGGGAAGGGAAGCAAACAACCTATCGTCAGGCCAAGAATGTATTTGGAATGCAAATGGCCCGCAGCACCTACGAAGGCACCCGAAAACTCATGAATAATCGCAGACCGCTTATACTCACGCGTGCAGGATATGCGGGACTTCAGCGCTATACCGCTTTATGGACTGGCGATAATCAGGCCTCGGAAGAACACATGATGCTCGGATGCCGCCTACTCAACAGTCTTGGCTTAAGCGGAGTATCATTCACCGGTGTTGATGTTGGAGGATTCAGCAAAGATGCAACGCCCTCGCTATTTGCCCGTTGGATTAGTATAGGCGCATTCAGCCCTTTCTTCAGAAGCCACACACATTACGATACAAAACAGGCAGAACCCTGGGCCTATGGCGAAGTAGTTGAAAATATTTCAAGAAATTATATACAACTCAGATACCGTATGCTACCTTATATCTATTCAGCTTTTCACGAGTCAGCCGAATCAGGCATGCCGGTTAACAGAAGCCTTGCTATTGATAATACTTTTGATGAGAAAGTATATCACTTTGCCTACCAGAACGAATACCTGTTTGGTCCTAACATTCTGGTTGCTCCGGTCGAAAGCACCAAAGATATGGTTAAAGTTTACCTCCCCGCGGGTGAATGGTACGATATGCACTCAATGGAGCATTTTACAGGAAATGCTGAAATTATTGCTGAATGCCCCCAGGGAATCCTTCCTCTTTACGTGAAAGGTTCAGCGGTTATTCCTATGCAGCAACCGGTTCAGAGCACCTCTGAAGATGCCGGTAACACGCTTTATCTGCATATTTTCTCAGGCAAATCCTCATCTGAGTACACCTATTACGAAGACGATGGTAGTACATATAACTTTGAAAAAGGTGATTATTATCGTCGCACCATTAGATACGACGCTCAAAACAAACAACTTACACTCGATGCCAAATCAGGTGAATCAGCTTCAAAATTCACCCGTATACAGCTTATACTGCATGGATTTGATGCAGCTGCTTCGTTCACCATTAATGGTAAAAAAGCTGAAGTCTCAAATCTTTCAGTTGATTTGTTTAATGCGCTGAATCCTGACGATGCCCAGTTTCTTGAAATGATGCAAAAACCTGTTGAGGCCAGAATGGTTGAAACTGAATTCGCAGAAGGTAAGATTACATTAAACTGGTAAAAGTAATTTGCTAAATATCAAACTAATCCTTATTGGTATGCAGCAAGGTCCCCCATTTTATAATCATTTGCTGCAATTGATTGATATTGATGGGTTTTGCCATATAATCTACCATCCCGGCTTCTATGCATTTTTCGCGATCGCCAAGCATGGCATTGGCCGTTAATGCAATAATTAGTCGCTCCTTAAAATAGATATAAACAATTGAATGTCAATAAATTAATTTTATTTTTCTATTCTTTTTAATGCAGGAATTTGTATCTTTAATGCATAAAACCCTGCAAATAATGATA